>Ga0307380_10000104_pt1 | contig 137447 bp, 136 predicted proteins | sample UN3MG_FD_202239 | JGI IMG/M metagenome (GOLD analysis project Ga0307380, IMG submission 202239) | Soil microbial communities from Risofladan, Vaasa, Finland - UN-3 | ecosystem: Environmental > Terrestrial > Soil > Coastal area > Acid sulfate soil | place: Finland: Risofladan, Vaasa... | reverse complement strand
AGTCATTCAAAACCACTTTATGTAAAAGAAATAATACCGGAAAAAAACATTATCATGGTGGGTGAGGAAAAAGATATAATGCAAAAATCACTAAAAGTTAAAAATACTAATTTTATTTCCGGTAACCCTCCCGGAAATGATTTTAAAGCAATGGTTAAAATAAGATACAATTTTAAAGAAACTTCTGCTGAAATAAAAATTGAAAGTAAAAAAACAGCCACTATAATTTTCGATAAGCCCCAGAAAGCTATTACGCCAGGGCAATCAGCAGTTTTCTACACTGGCGACACTCTAATAGGAGGCGGGGTAATAATAAAATCCTAATCTTCTATTCCCCAGTACTCCTCTGCTTCTTCTTCCATCTTTATAAGCCTGTCATAATAGTCTGGAAACTCATTTAAATGAGCTAAAGCAATTTTACCTGTTGTTAAAGGATCATCATTAGAAACATTGGTATTAGAATCAACTTTTCCATGCTCCAGTTCAACATCCATTCCTACTCTGAATTGTTCCACATCAAATTTGGACCAGTCAATTCCGAGCTCTTCCCCAATTTTTATTGCCTCTTCATCAGTAAAATGTTTTTTAACAGTCATTTACTACTCCTTTTCAACTTAAATTTTTCTACCAATATCTACTTATATAATTTTATATAAAATTATAAAAGAATTTGATATTAATTTAAAGATTTCTTAAAAATTAGTTAAAAATTTCAAAAAATTTTAAAATTACTATTGACATAGATATTATTATTTGATATATTTTTAACATCCTTAGGACAGGAGGTAACTTTTAGAAGTAACTGAAATTTACAGACGAAAGAATGTATAAAGTAAGTTAAGTTTCGAAAAAGAACCTGAGAAAAGTTCTAGGGAAGCTACCCCAAGATTTTGAGTAGCCTAAAGCGAGAGCAATGGTAAAAGATAACTTGGGGTTTCTTTTTGCTTTATTTTAACCCCGCAAGTCTATAAATAAACTATTCAACCCATTAAATGCTATAATTTTTTACAGTGGTAATTTTTTCTATACAATGAATTACTTGATATATAATTAAATCTTCTTATAAGTAAAATAAATCAACTAAAAAAATATTAATTTAGAGAATAAGGATAAGATAAGAGTCCCTATTAAACCCAAGCCTTATCATCCTTGGAGAGGTAAAATGAAAGGCAGAGGAGTGCTAGCTACTAGAATATAAAAGAGGACATTTCTAATAGGCTGTAACAGAAATTGAACTACCAATTGCAAAATGAAATTAAAATAAGTACAATGTTACAAATTAAAATCTAAAAAAAGAGGAAATTATGGCTAACCCTAAATATGCTTTTTTTGAAGGGAAAATAGTGCCAATTGATCAAGCAAAGATAGATATCAGAACTAATGCTCTACAGTATGGCACCGGGGTTTTTGAAGGAATCAGAAGTTACTGGAATGAAAAGACCAAAATAAGTTATGTTTTTAGAATGGAAGACCATTACAGGAGACTCATTATCAATTCCGGTATAATGATGATAGAAATAAAATATTCTATAAAAGAACTTTGCGATATAACCATCGAATTATTAAAAAAAGAAATGTACACTGAAGACTGTTATATAAGACCCTTTGCTTATAATAGTGGACTGGATATAGGACCCAAATTAATCGGTAACAAGCAGAATCTTTTTATATATTCTATACCTCTTGGAGAATATCTGGATACCAGCAGAGCAATAAGTGTCTGCATTTCTTCGTGGGAACGTATTTCAGACAATGCTATACCTCCACGCGCAAAAATATCTGGTTCGTATGTTAATGCTGCCCTGCAAAAGACAGAGGCATTGCTGAACGGCTTTGATGAAGCACTGGTCCTAACAGCTGATGGGAAACACGTGAGTGAAGGAAGCGCTATGAATGTTTTTATGGTTAAGAACGGTACTTTGATTACTCCTCCGGTAACTGATGATATATTAGAAGGAATTACCAGAGATACAGTAATAAAGCTGGCTAGAGAAGATGAAAATATTAAAGTTATAGAAAGATCAATAGACAGGACTGAACTATATAGTTCAGATGAGCTATTCTTCTGTGGAACAGGAGCTCAAATTTCTCCTATAGGTTATGTGGACAAGCGTCCTGTTGGTAATGGAGAAATGGGACCGATTACAAAAAGGCTGCAGGACCTTTATTTCCGGCTAGTAAAAAATGAGGTTAACAAATATTCCGATTGGTGCCAGAAAGTATAAATACAGAATCCTTAATTAACTGTATAAATATTTGAACAATTATCATCTAACATCAATTATTTGGCATTGATTTGCTTTAATTCAATCAATATTTCTTTTAAAAGAGTTAATTGAAGTCTTCTGAAATCAATATCGCTTGAAAGCTTTGTCCATCTTCTTGGATTATCCTCAGGAATATATTTATCAAGTTCTGATAGTATATCTGCCATATTATTCTTCCTTTCTTAAGAACTCAACTTATAAACCACTATTCAATTATAATATACCCATTAATATAAAAAAAAGTAAAATTAATTAATAAATATAATTACTTTCGTAACAAATGATTCTTTTAATGGAGCGGGCTACGGGAGTCGGACCCGCCTCTTGAGCTTGGGAAGCTCATGTACTACCGATATACTAAGCCCGCTTTTTGATATCCTCTCCACCTTAAAGGACGAGAGATTCCTTCTTCACAGTGATTCCTAACGGATTCACTCCACAACAGGTAGAAACGGTATACCCGACCGTCATTAGTTGACAGCTTTATATCTCCTTCCTTAAGTCAGGAGTCTTACGGCTGACTTTGATAAAAATCAAATAATTTTATCTGTCATCATCTTCTATTTCAGAAACATCCTCAGCTTCTTCCCGTACTGCTTCTACCGCCTCTTCTTTTTCCCCTTTTTTCCTTACTTCTTTTTCTTTCCTTCCAGCAACAAGACCAATAATAGTAAGATTGGTCTTTATAACTTTAATACCCAGTTTATCCGATACTATACCGGTAGCTCCATTTATTATTTCCTGCATCTTCTCGGGGATTTCCAGATCCTCGTTTAATTTAGCATTCATATTAATTATTATACCTGTTGCCTTTGGAACTATTTTTACTTTAATTTCTTCCAGACCATCTATTTTAATTACTGCATTTTTTATCTGCATAGCCACAGTCTCTAATGTCACCATAGCATTTCCTGTTTTAGAGCTGGATATATTTGCTACTCTTGTTCCCCTTCTATAAAACTCCAGCAGTATTATAAATATACTGATAGCAAATACCATAAGTAAAGCTAGAGCAGCAATAAATGGATTGACATCATTTTCCGGATTAAAAACCTTTAAAGCAAGATCTGACCACTTAAAATATTCCACAAATACATTTACAATAGAAATAAGTGATACACAGATTATACAGATTAATATTAGCACAACAATTACTTTATTAAATATATTCACTCCACACCTCCATAAAACATTTTAAAAGATAAGAAACATTTAAAGATTATAATAGGCAAAATAAAAAGTCAATAAAACCAGATACCGCAAAATTAAAAACTTCTCTAAAAAAAATTAAATTTTATAGTTTCTTATTAGTATCTTATCCAGGCGCCATCTTTTACTATAAAAACTGTCGACAGCGGGTTTACCCTATCACCATTAGAATCAAATTCAATATGCCCTACCAACCCATCATAAGAAGTAGTCTTAAGTTCGTCAATATAATCTTTGGTTGAAATAGAATTGGATCTTTTCATGGCTTCAATAATTACAAAAACAGAATCATAGCAGTAAGGAGCATATTCTCCAGGACCATCAATACTAATATCAGGATCGTCCATCTGGCTTAAATAATTATTGAAATCATGCCAGAAATTTACAGCCCTGGGATCCTGGGAATACCTGGCAAGGGAAGGCGGTTCTGGAATTATTGCAATCAATCCTTCCAGATACTGTGCATCCGCTAAATCAAAAATCTTATCATCCATTCCCAATTTCTCTGTTATAAATCTTGACCCCAGACCAATTTCTCTTGCTTTAGTCATAAGAGACGCCAGCTCATTATAACTTCCACAAAAGAATATGGTATCCGGTCCCTCTATTAACAGGTTTTCTGCAATGACTGCAACATCCTCTTCACCTATCTTTACTGACATTGGTTTCGGAGTCTCTATACCGTAATTAGATAATACTTCTCTCAGGTAATCAGCCAGTTCTATTGAATATTCCTCCTGGTTATTTATAAGTATAAGTTTCTGTGGGTTAATTTTATTTGCGATAAAATCAGCAATATTTTCTATTTTCTGCTCATTATTCATTACCATTCTAAAAAAAATATTCCCCATTTTAGAAATTTCAGTTTTTTGAGCATATGGAGAAATTACAGGTATACCATATTCTTCATAAACAGGTACGGAAACTTTAGTTGTTCCATCGAAAGTAGAACCGATTACACACGCCACTTCCTCACCTACCATCTCCTGTGCAACCAGAAAAGCTTTTTCCGGATTGCCTTCATCATCTTTAGTAACTACTTCAATTTCATAGTCAAATCCTCCTATTCTGACAGGAGATAATTTGGAAGCAGCAAGTTTGATACCTACCAGCTGATCTTCTCCAAAAGATCTATACTCGCCTGAAAGAACAGCCTGATTGCCAATTTTAATCACTCTTTTTCTTGGCTCACAGGCTCCAAGATTGACCGACAGGTATATTAATGTAAAAATTATTAAAACCAGAAGAAAAAGCCTAAAAGCCCTATTTAAAAATACTCTTTTTAAATTCATTTACTTGCTCCAGAATATATAAATCAATAAGTAATCTTATAAAAATAATAGGAAGATTATACCAAAAAAAATAAAATAATAATTATTTTTAATATAAAAAGTATGCTAAAATTTAATAAAAATAAAATACTTAACGGGTAATTTAAACCACCTTTTTATTGCATGAGCAAATCGTCTTTTCTGGGAAAAGAAAAACTTAAAGAAACATGTAATTATTTATCTTTATATATACCTGAAAAGATCGATTTTGGATTAATACTGGGTTCATTTCTTAACAGATGTATAGATTTTTTACCTTTGCAGAGTAAAATAACCTTAAATATCAGTGATATACTCCATATGTCGGTTCCATCCACCCCCGGCCATGGCAAATTTATTGTTTACGGAAAATTGGAAAATAAAAATATTTTAATATTCTCAGGAAGGCTGCATCTCTATGAAGGGTATGATATAAAAGAAGTGGTATACCCGGTAAATTTGCTGTCTAATCTTTCAACAGATAATCTAATAATTACCAACTCAGCAGGCGGAATAAATCCTGGCTTTACTGAAGACGACATTATGATAATAAAAGATCATATAAATTTAATGTTTGATAATCCATTTTTTGGCAACAAATATAGCAGGCAGCATGATTATTTTGTTGATATGAGTTGCCCATATGATAAAAAATTGTCCGGTATTGCAAAAGAAGCAGGTGAAGGTATTGGTTTTAAATTAAAAACAGGCGTATATGCAGGTGTAAAAGGACCGGTACTTGAAACTAATGCTGAAATAGATATGCTGGGCAAGTTAGGAGCTGATGCTGTTGGAATGTCGACAGTTCCAGAAGTCATAATGGCAAATTTTCTAAAAATAAAGGTATTGGGGCTATCGCATATAAGAAACATAAAAAGGTCAAATCAACCTGAATTTGAAAATAAAAATAAAGAAAAAAAGTTCAGTCACTCTGACGGTTTTAAAAAAGAAATTTTTATAGGTAAAAGGTTTGCGAAGTTAATTGAAATTATTTTAAAAAAAGCATAAATTATAAGCAGGTCATATAAGTTAATAGTTATTTATTACAAACTAAAAAAAGGAGGAAAAAATGAGTAAAGTGGCAATCATTACCGACAGTACTGCTGACATACCAAAATATATTGTAAAAGAATTGGATATAAAAGTCGTACCCCTTTCAGTAATTTTTGATAAGGAAAGTTTTTTAGATGATGGAAAAGAGATAACCATAAGCGAGTTTTACAAGAAAATCAGGTCATCTGAAAAACTGCCCACCACTACCGTACCATCTCCAAGGTATTTTATAGAAACATATACAAGCATCTTCCAAAAATATGACAGTATAATTTCTATTCATATATCAAAAAAGATGTCAGGTACTATAAATTCTGCAGGGACGGCAAAAAAAGAATTGCCTGGCAAGGATATAGAGGTAATTGATTCCGAATATGTTAGTATGGCGTTGGGTTTTTTAGTATTGAAGGCAGCCCGGCTGGCACAGGAAGGCAAATCAAAAGAAGAGATTTTAAAAGGTATATATGACTTAAAACCAAAGATTAAAGTATTATTCGTACCCAGCACACTAGAATATTTAAAAAAAGGTGGAAGGATAGGAAAGGCAAAAGGGCTTATCGCTTCACTTTTAGAAATTAAACCCATACTTACTCTTCACGATGGTGAAGTATCTCAATTTAAAACCGCCAGAAGATGGAACCAGGCTAAAACCGAGCTTATTAATTCTATGAAAACTATGGTAAAAAATCCACAAAACCTTGTAGTATCCATAGGAGATTCTGATGCAAAAGAAGATGGAGCAGAAATGTATGATAGAATAAAAGAGACATTTAATCCTAAAAGAATATTAAGAGTGGATATCGGTACTGTAGTGGGAACACATCTGGGACCAGGAGGTTTATGTATAATTTTCTATGAAGAATGATAATGAATCTGAGAGAACCAGTCTTTTTAAAAGGGATATCAGAAAAAGAATTCAAAATAAAAGGAACAGCCTCCCAATCTGGGGTAGAAAAAAAAGAAGTAAAATAATAGCAGAAAAATTCTTTAATACTGCTTACTATAATAATTCAAACAATATTTTAATCTTCTATCCTTTTAGAAGTGAGATTGATGTTACCATAATTATCAGGCAGGCACTGGAAAACAAAAAAAATATAATCCTGCCCAGAATTCATGACCAGGAATTAAAGCTCTTCTATGTAGATAATTTAAAAAAACAGTTGGAGAGAGGAGCTTATGGCATAATGGAACCTACCCCTGGCTTATGCAGACCTGTTAAAATTTCAGATATTGATTTGGTTATTGTTCCTGGAGTAGTTTTTGATAAAAACTTGAACCGTTTAGGATATGGAGGAGGATATTATGATAAACTCCTTCCGCATATCCCCGAAGGAGTAAAAAAGATAGCACTTTGTTTTGATATTCAGGTGGTCGACAGTATCCCTGTATCGGAACATGATATTAAAGTAGATATTTTGATTACAGACACTAAAATATATCATCCTTAAAAAATTTCTTATAAGATAAAAGTATTAAATATGAAATCCAGTAATATAAAATTAGAAAAGAAAAACAACAATACCAGAATTGCAATTCTTATCCCGGCTTACAACGAAGAAAAATATATTAAAGGAGTGATTGAAGATTGTCTAAAATACAGACTGGATATAATCATTGTTGATGATGGTTCGACTGATAATACCTTAGAAGCGGTAAAATCAATTCCAGTTCCTAAAAATTTTAAAATAATACCAATTAAACATCCTATAAATAAGGGAAAGGGACAGTCACTTAAAACCGGTTTTAGTTATATTGTAAAGAATAATTATACCGGGGTTATAACTATTGACGCAGATGGACAGCATAAGACGAGTGAAATTAAAAATTTTCTTAAAGTAATAGAAAAAGAAAATCCAGATTTAATAATTGGAGACAGGCTGGGCAATACTAAAAACATGCCCTTTATAAGATTGGCTACAAATGTCTTTACTTCATGGGTTATTTCCAATATTGCAGGCATAAGAGTCAGTGATGTGCAGTCCGGGTTCAGATATATAAGTACAAAAGCTTTAAAGAATATCAAACTTGAAACTAAAAACTTTGATACCGAACCAGAAATAATAATCAAGGCAAGCTGGCTTGGATATAATATAAAAAATATACCTATCAGTACTATTTATCATAAAAATTTTGTCAGCAAAGTTAATCCTTTTAAAGATACCATTAAATTCTTCAAGTTAGTTTTTAATAGCTTTAGATGGAAGAGGAGGCTTTATAAAAAAGGTGGATTATTACTTAAAAAATCTGGTATAATTCATAAAAAACTGCAGAAATAAACATAATAAATATAATAACAATAGAAGTTATGGGAATAGCTTTATTCTTAAACCTATTTTTATTTATATATTCTCCGGTTGTTAAAGCCGTAACTCTATAAAACATTTCAATAGAAGAAAGCAATATAACTTCCATAGGAATGGAAGTTCCATGTTTTATTGTCCCTGTGAACAGAAAAATAACCATAAAAACTCCTGTTATAAAACTTACAGGGAGTGAAGCTTTTAAAAAACCCAGGGTAAAATATCCAAGAGTTGACAGAAGATTTCCAAAAAGAATGGCTAAAAAAACATAATTAAAAGACATACCCTCCTGGTACTGGCGAATTCCAAAAACTCCCTGGAGTATTCTAAATTTATCAATTATAAATACGCTGGTATCTTTTAAAAAATAAAAAAATATAAAACCTAAAGCTGCTCCTGCCAGTAAAATAAGCAGACTTTTAATAAAGATTTGAAAATATTGTTTTATCATTTTATTAGGCTTTCTTCTTTTAATACTTCAATCATCGCTTTGATAATTTTTTTGTCGAACTGTTTACCGGCATTTACTCTTAGTTCCTTAATAGCTCCTTTTTGGGTCATTGCAGGCCTGTAAGACCTATCAGTAGTCATAGCATCGTAAGCATCTGCTACAGCAAGTATTTTAGCAAACAATGGTATTTCATCTCCTTTAATCCCTGATGGATACCCCCTGCCGTCTATCCTCTCATGATGGTAGAGTATGGCTTTTGCTACATCTTTCAGGAAAACAATTTCCCTTACTATTTCGTACCCCACTTCCGGATGCTTCTTGGCTTCTTCCCAATCCGATTTATAAAACCTTCCGGGCTTGTTAAGTATGCTTAAATCAATCTGTATCTTGCCTATATCATGTAGATTTGCAAGGTTAATTAATATCTCAACATTATATTCATTTAATCTTAACTTCCTTGCAATCTTTTCGCTGTATTCCGCTACCCTTACCGAGTGTCCTGCGATATATGGGTCTTTTGCCTCCATTATCTTTACAATTTGCATAATACTGTTTAAAAGTGCTTTACGTTCCTTTACTCTGAGTAGATAAGTATACTGGGCAATTATTAAAGGAAGTGAGGTAAATATAATTGTATATGGTCCGTATAATTTATAGAGAAAAGATACAGCAACTGCCATTGCAGCTAAAAACAACTGAAAAGGTATTAGCCAGGCGTAATTATAAATCCATATATTTATAAAATTTTTTCTCTCGCTGATAGAAATAGCCCCGGCAGTAAGTAATGTATTTAAAAAAAAGGCAATATATGCAGCTAAAAAAATAAAACCAATATTGGCAGGATAAAAAAAGTTAGTTACATCTCTATTATAGGTCATCTCAAATACGATACTGGTAATACCCATTGAAATAAAATATTGCCCGGCATTGAACAATTGTTTGTGATAAGGAACTTTTTTAACAAACTCTCTGATGTTAAAAATAGAAATTGCTGTGACTATAATAGCTGTAGCAGGACCAAAAATTATTAAACTTGCAAACGAGATTGCAAAATTTACTGCAACACTTCCGGTTTTTGGAAGCGGCGCTGATAGATTATCAGCCGTAAAGACTAACAATCCAAACAGCACCACTCCCGGAATTGATATACCTCCATATCTTAGAATGATATAGGAAGACACAACCAACCCGGCTAAAAATATAAAATATACATATTCCTTTAAAACCAGGGTGTTGCTTCTATTCACCAGGTTCCCAGCTTCAATTTACTAAAATATAGAGCATTATACCAAAAAGGTTGATTTATTATAACATAAATCTTACCATCTAACCCAAGCAGCTATTCCTATTAAGGAACCCATTGCCAGTAAAATTCTAATTAATTTCTTCATTATTTTCACCTCCTAAAAAAGTTCAAATTATCATTTATAAGTTGTTTCCTTCATACCAGTTCTTTAGAATTTCGTAATATTCTTTTATATTCTGGTTAAAAATTAAAAGAATTATAATAATTATCAAAATTACAATTATTACTACCGCTATTTTCTCCCAGATAGTAAGCCCGCGCTTTTTATCCTTTTCATCGAGCATTCTTTAATACCTATACCGTTTTTTGTGTTCTGCTTTCTATGAATTCTTTCAGGCTCTCAGCAGGGATCCTCCAGGAGCTTCTGCCCTCTCTTACCTTGAATCCCTTCAATCTTCCTGTTTTCAGCAAATTCCATACATTGTCAACCGATAGTTTTAAAATTTTTGCAATCTGTTCGGCTGTATATAAAACCGGTTCCCTGTAGCCAGTTTTTACTTCTTCTTCACCCAAAAACCCATTTAAGAAAATCTCCAGATCATCTTCTTTGATCCGTATAGCCTTGCCAACTCTTATGGCAGGCAATTTCCTGATCATAACCATCCGGATTATCTCTGATTCGCTAATGCCAACCACCTCTGAAACTTCTTTAATGGTATATAATTTTTTTTCTTCATTCATTCTTAAAAAATAAAATTTCTTAAATTAGACATTCTTGATTGTAAATCCAGAATATCAAAAGAATTACTGCCACTAGCTATCATTTTCCTATCTTCTTCGGGTACGAAAGGTATCCGGTCGCAAACAGGAATATCTAATATACTTTTATATTCATCTATATATGTTTTTTCACTCTGGCCTACTTTATTAAAAATAATTCCCTTCTTTTGACTGGTTGGTAGAAATTTTTGAAAATTGCTTACTCTTGGTGCCAGCTTTACGTTTGGAGATAATACTAAAATTGAGGTAGTCGAAAGATTCAACATCTCTAACGAAACATTGTCATACCTGAAAGGAACATCAGATATTATAATATCATAATTGTTTCTGGCAGAATAAATTATGCTGTCCAGCATATCAATATTAAACTTATCACTTTGATAGATAGACAGCGGTGACTGCAGGATATCTATCTTATCATTATCCAGATTTATTATTGATTTATTGAAGCAGTCTTTTCCCTGGGTAATCTTTTCAATAAATATACTTAGATTTGGCAATAGGTTTAAACCAAGACTAATGGTCAAGTCTGATGGGCCCTCACAAAAATTTAAATCTATAATTAATATTTTCCCGTCAATAATGTCTTTTATATACCAGGCAAAATTAAAAACCATACTGGTCTTTCCAACTCCTCCCTGGATTGAGTAAAATGAAATTATCTGTTGAGGTATAAATTTATACCTATCTTCTTCTTTTCTATTTATTTTTAAATTCAAATTATCTATTATCTCCAGTACTCTTTTCAAATCTTCTATATTGTCAATCCTGCCCAGATATATATCCCTGGAGATGGTATTTTTTTTCTTCTCTAAATCAGTAATAAATAGTTCACTTGTGGTATAACGATTTATGTATTCTGCTATTTCTTTATAATTTTTAAATTTTGCTGATAATATCACATATTTTGGCATATATTCTTCTATATGATGCTTGATATAGTTTATATTGCTTAAAACTACTATATTATGATTTTGCAGCTTTATTCTGGGTATATTATTAATTAATTCCTTATCTTTTATTATAACTAAAATTATTTCCATTTTTTATGTAATATTATTATACAATATCTGCAAATTTTATATAAATATATAATAGAATTATAATATTTATTTGTCAACCAATTATTTCAACAGATAGCGTAGTTAATCTCAGTTAATCTATGTTAATGCAATAAAAAGTGAGGATTTCTTAACTATTAATGGGTTAAATCTGAAGAATTAATATATAATGAATTAAATTATGAGATAGTTATAGATAAGTCTGTACTCTATTCTGCTAAATAAGACATAAACTTGCTTAACTGGAAAGGAGTATTGAGGTTAAATTTAAATCTTTATCTGATTTTATACTAATCTCTTTGTAAATCGATTTTTCACCAGCAATAATTTTTATATTTTTTTTAAGAATACCTGTTTTACCTGAAATAAATTTTATAAGTTCTTTATTAGCTTTCCCTTTCTCCGGGACAGCCGCCAGTTTTATTTTTATTCTATCCATATAAATTCCATAAACACCGGTAGCAGTAGAATTTGGCTTTACAATCAACTTAATTGTTTCAGTCTTCATCAGTTTTAAAGAAATCGTTAATTATATCCGGGTTGGCTATGTCTATTTTCTTCTTGACTCTTTTTGGTTTATATTTGTCATCTCCTTCTTCTATTTCTTCAGATCCATGAATTCCCCGCTTTTTTTCCTCTTCTCCTATGAACTTTTCTTCTTTTTCCTCTTCCATTTCCTCTTCTCTTTCCTCTTCTCCTATGAACTTTTCTTCTTTTTCCTCTTCCATTTCTTCGATTCCGGTTTTTTCTTCTCCCTCTTTCTTTTCATAGCCTCCAACTTCTTCTAATTCTTCCTCCGGAAAATATATTGATTCTTTACCTTCTCTTACACCTTCACCTATTTTAGTTTTATCAATATCAAAACCCTTCTTACCAATTTCGGAAATTTTAAGAAATTTTTCTTCTCCTAATCTTGAAGCTGTTTCTTTAAAATCATCCACCATTTTTGAAATCTTACCTTTAAAGTCTTCATATTCCAGGTTTAGTTCCTTTATATCTCTTTCTAACTGAGCTTTTTTACTTAATAAGTATTTATACGTCTCCTCTTCCTTTGCTATTTTACTTCTTACCATTTCCTCAGCTTCTTTTTCTGCTTTTTGTTTTATATCTTCTGCCACCTTATGTGCTGATACAAGAGCTTCCTGAATAACCCTTTTCATTTCAACAGATTCCTTATCTCCCTCATATTTTAGTCTTTCCAAATTTTCCTGAAGCTCCCTTTGAGATTTCTGCAATCTATCGAATTCCGCTGTAAGGATATCTAAAAATTTATCAACCTCTTCCGGTTTATATCCTTTGAATACAATATGAAATTCCCTTTTTTGGATGCTCTCCGTATTTATATTCATAATTACCTCCAAACAAAAATTTTTTATCTATATATATCTATAACTTATATAACGCAACAATAATATTAATAGCTCAATTATTATAATTGCTGCAATATAAGAAAGATCAATATAAAACCTTCCAATCTTCGCTAATGGTATAATTTTCCTAAATATTATTAAAAATGGTTCAGTTATGTCAACTAAAAATTTATAAACCCTGACCCAAAAACCACCTGGATTTATCCTAACCCATGATATAATTATTCTTATAAATATTACACCAATATAAACCCTGAGAAAAAATATAACCAGCTCAACAAAGAATCCCATTACATTTCCTTTAGTCAAGAAAATTCTGCAACTGGTATGCTCTTTTCTTTGCACTTTCTACAGCATTATAAATTATTTTATCCAGCTTCCTTCTCTTAAATTCTTTTAAGGCTCTTTCAGTAGTCCCGCCTGGAGATGCAACCTTTTTTATTAAACCATCAAGGTCAATTCTAGATTTCTCAATAGTTATTCCCGCCCCAATCATAGTACTGGTCACCAATTTTTTTGATATTCCTGGATCCAGTCCATTTCTTATTCCAGCTTCAACCAAATATTTACAAAAAAGAAAAAAGTAGGCTGGTCCGCTTCCATTTAAAGCTGCCGCTATATTCTGGTACTTTTCTTCAATTATTACATAATCACCTATATTTTTTATTAAATTTTTCGAAAATAATAAGTCCTTGCTTTTTGCAAATCTGCCTTTGCTTATTGCAGCTGTACCTTTTTTAAATAATGCAGGAGTATTGGGCATTACTCTTATAACTGAAACATTTGAATTCAATTTTTTTTCTATATGATATGTGGGTACTCCAGCAACAATGCTGATAATTGAATTTATCCTCCAATTAAAACAACTCTTCATCTGTTCCAAAACGATTTTTAGGTTCTGTGGTTTTACCGCCAGCAATATATACCTGGACTTTTTTATGACTTCAATAATTCCTTCAGCAGAATATATTTTATAATTATTTTTAATGTACCTGCTCCGGTAATTATCATTATCATAGAATATTATTTCATTAGATTTTAAGAAACCGGAATCCAGTATTCCCTTGAGTATTGCTTCACCCATATTTCCACACCCAATTATCCCTAATTTGTAACTATCCAAATAAATACTCCTCTATTTTTAAAAATGATTATAAAAACCTTCTTCCTCTAGTAGTTCTTTTTCTTCCGAACTAACTTCCACATTATATGGAGTAATTAAGAAAACTTTTTCTGCCACTTTTTTTATATTTCCCTCTAATGCATAGGTAAGTCCACTACAAAAATCAATAACTCTTTTACCCAAATCCTGGTCGACCTTCTGCAGATTGATTATTATAGGAATATCATCCTTAAAATTATCCGCAATTATCTGTATTTCCTCAAATTCCTTTGGTTCTGCTACAAATACTCTTGATTTTACTTCACCTTTCACTGAACCAAGCAATGAAACTTTTCTTGACGGTTTCGAGCTAATAATACGCCCTCTCCTTAGATTTATTTTGCCATGTTTTGCATCTATTTTACCACTTTTATCTCTTAACGTTCTGGCTTTTACTCTTGCTGTATCTTCATCCTTTATATCTCTGATACCTATGTCATCTTCATCCGATAAACCAAAAAAGGAAAGAGTTTTCTTAAAAAATCTACTCATTGATCCTCCTCTCTATAATTAAAAATTTATTTAAAGATAATAGAACCTATTCTAATCATCGTGGCACCTTCCTCAATAGCTACTGGATAATCATTACTCATACCCATTGAAAGCTCCGCTAGATTCATATTATTAAAATCTTTATTTGATTCATCCCGGAGAATTCTTAACCTTCCGAAAATCCCTCTTATCAACTTAAAGTCATCAGTCAAAGGTGCTATTGTCATCAAACCCACGACTTCGATATTTTTATAATTTAATGCCTCTTTAAGGAAACTGTGCAAGTTTTCAGGATTTATGCCATATTTTGTCTCTTCTCCAGAAATATTAACCTCTATTAATAATTTCTGTATTTTACTAATTTTCTTTGCTTCATCGTTCACTTTGCTTAAAGTACTTATCTTATCTATTGAATGTATAAATTCTACCAGGGGGACCACTGTTTTTACCTTTCTGCTCTGAATATGCCCTATAAAGTGCCATATTGAACCTTTTCCCACCACACTATATTTTTCTTCCAGTTGGTCCGCCCTATTCTCACCAAAATTTCTAAGTCCTAAATTGGAAATCAATTTTATTTGTCTGGCAGAAGCATACTTTGTGGCAACTACAATCGATATATCTCTGGCACTCCTGCCAATTTTTTTACAAACTCTATCTATTTCAATTTTTAAATTATTGATATTTTTTTTTAATCTGTCAGCTTCTTCCATTAAGTTATCACTACTTTTCATAATTTAAATAATTACCACCACTCGATAATTGCTATACCTACCATTTCTGGTGGTAAAGCAAAAAGCTATTCCATAGTTATTTCTTAAATAAGTGGATAAATATACTGGAAGACCATCTGCTAATATCTTTTCTATTTTAAACATTTTAAATAAATTATTTTTTATTTTTTCTCAGGAAAGTAGGTATATCAAGATAATCATCTTCTCCTAAAGATCTGAGGTCATCTTCTGATATTTTTTTAAAATCTTCTTTTTTATCTTTTACGGCAAGTATATCTTTTTCAAACTCAAATAACTTTTTCTCTACTTCTTTTTCCTTCTTGACTCCATCATCTATTTTCATTTTCTGGATTTTATGGGATTCAAATCCGGTAGCAATAATGGTAACTTTTACTTTATCCTTCATACTTTCATCAATAACAGCACCAAAAATAATATTTGCATTTGGACTGGAAGCATTCCTTACAATTTCCGCTGCCTGGTTGACTTCAAAAAGTTTCAGATCGGGTCCACCAGATATATTTAATAAAATTCCGTTTGCTCCCTCTATAGAGGTTTCTATCAGAGGGCTGTTAATTGCATTTTGAGCAGCTTTAATAGCTCTACTTTCACCAGATGCTATTCCATCTCCCAATATTGCATTCCCTGCATTTTTAATTATTGATTTTATATCTGCAAAATCTAAATTAATCAGTCCTGGCAGAGTAATTAGATCAGTAACTCCTCTAACACCTGCCTTAAGCACGTCATCCGCGAGTCTAAAGGCATTAAGTAGTGTGGTGTTATCATCAGAAATCTCCAGTAGTCTATCATTTGGTATTATTATAAGAGTATCAACTTTATCTTTTAAATTCTCGATACCTTCTTCAGCCTGACTCATCCTTTTTCTGCCTTCAAATGTGAACGGCTTTGTTGCAACTGCAACTATCAGGCATCCTGCTTCTCTGGCAGCAGTTGCTATAATAGGAGCCGCACCTGTTCCAGTTCCTCCGCCTTCACCTAATGTAAGGAATATCATATCTGCATCTTTTACTACTTCTTTTATAGATTCTATGGATTTTTCAGCAGCTATCCTGCCAATTTCCGGGTCGGATCCTGCACCCAGGCCACTTTCGCCAAGTAATACTTTCCTATCAGCACTTGACATCATAAGAACCTGGGCATCAGTATTTATTGCTACAAACTCACATCCGCTTAAATTATCTTCTATCATTCTATTAATTGCATTGTTACCGCCTCCACCTATCCCTACAACTCTTATAACTGCATAATAATTTTTATCAAAGTTCAAACTCACAACTATCACCTGCTTTCATTTTTTAAAATTTTTAAAATAAATTCCCTAAATCTACTTATAAAAGTATGCTGTCCCTTCTTTTCACCTATCTGATCCAAATCCAGGTAATTTTCCAGTTGAGAAGCATATTTTAATAAACCTACACCTGTAGAATAAATAGGATTACTAATCACTTCTGAAGGCCCTTCTACATCATAAGGAACTCCTAATCTTGCCGGTAAATTAAAAACAGAATTCGCCAGGAGAGCTATACCTTTTAGTAGTGATGTTCCTCCAGTTATAACCAGTCCACATGGGACTTGATGCATAAAACTATAACCTTCAACTTTTTCTTTAACCAGGTTCAGCAATTCTTTAACCCTGCAATTTACTATATTATACAACCGTATGTTTAATGTTGTTTTATTGATATCCATCTTAATATCACCTATATTGATTCTATTTAAAGTCTCATAAAAGTTGTAATCAACATTAGCAAATCTTTTCTTAATCTCTTCTGCTTTCGGAAAAGTTATATTAAGACCAATAGAAATGTCATTGGTTATTAAATCTCCACCTACCGGCAGGCAATATGTAAACATCATTTTTTTATTCTTATATATTGCAACATCAGTTGTTCCGCCTCCAATATCAAGAAGTATTACTCCACTCTCCTTTTCTTCAGGGGTAAGGACAGCCTCGCTTGAAGCCAGGGCTTCTACAATTATATCTTCAATCTCTATTTTAGCTGCTTTTACACTATTAACAACATTGTTAATTAGAGAAGCTGTCCCATAAACAGTTAATAACTCAACTGCCAGTTTGCTGGCTGAAAGACCTACAGGATCTACTATCCCTTTTTCTTCATCAATAACAAATTGCTTAATTAAAGTATGTATAATTTCGTGTTGTGAGGGTATATTCACTCTATTTGCCATAGAAATAAGTTTATCTACATCTGTTTTCCTTACTATATTATTAGAGGAATTGACATTTATTTCACTCCAATTACTTATAAAAGAAATATGTTTTCCCGTAACTCCTATATAAGCATTATCAATAAACATTTTAGTGGATTTTTCAGCCATTTCTACAGAATTAAGTATAGACCTGGTAGCTTCGTTAATATCTATAATCAGACCCTTTTTTATCCCCTTACAACCAGAAATTCCATAACCCTTTATTTTTAGTATATTATTATTTTCTACTCTTCCAATTAAAGTGATTATTTTCGTGGTGCCTATATCTATACCAATAATGTATTCATCATTCGCTGACAATCTAACCTCCACTATTTTTTGTTACCGGACTATCGGGACTTCTTAAATCTATTATAGTATAATTTGTTTCCTCTTTTAACAATTGCTTCAATATTTCAACTTTCTTTACTATTTCACTGCTGTTACCAAAGATGATTTCCCCTCCATTGTAAGTTTCAAAAACTATATCTCCTGAAATATTATCTTCAAGTCTTGCTTCTTTGATCATACTTTTTATTTGACTATCAAAGGCTTTATAAATATCTGCACAGCTCAATGCATTTTTTTTTGCAATTTTTTCTCCTATATTGACACTATAATTAACAACATTTCTTACCAGAATTAAATCTTTGTACTCATTCAAATCTTCTTTCTCAATCTTATCCAGCACTACCCCTTCACTATCCATCAGAAAATATTTATCTTTATAGACGATTTTAAGGAAAGGTTTTCTTTCAACCAATTTTATTATAACTTTATCAGGGAAAATCTTGCTTAGTTCTGCCTCCTTAACCCAGTATAACTCCCCCCGGGCTATAGTCTCTTCCACCCTTTTTTTATTTATCTCAAATATATTGGTGCCTATTACTTCAGGTATTAAAACTTTGACTTCCTCATCTTTATAATGTATATTGCCCTGGATATCTATACTTTTAACCTTAAAATACTTGCTGTTATAAAAATAATTTAAGCCCCAAACTACTGCTGTAAAAAATAAGCAAATCAATAGTAGTCTGAAAAAATTCCAAAGTCTCCTCCTAAAAATTTTTCTTCTTCTGGCTAAGATAATATTTTCGCTATTTTTAATTTTACCACCTGAAATCATATTTTTAAATTTGCCAAATCCAATATTATCTCTACTAATAGATCAAAATTAATTCCTGCAGCTTTAGCTGCTTTGGGAACCAGACTTGTAGCAGTCATGCCAGGCATGGTGTTTAATTCAAAAACATAAGCATTGTTATGATTATCCAGTATAAAATCCACTCTTGATATGCCACTGCATTCCAACACCCTGTGGCTCTTTAACGCTACTTCAGATATATGCCTGGATATCTCTTTATCCAATTCCGCAGGAACTATATACTCGGTCATATTTTTAATGTACTTTGACTTATAATCGTAAAAACCACTTTTTGGTTTTATTTCAATAATTGGAAGAGCAACCGGCTCATTACCTATAATACTCACAGTTAACTCTCTTCCATTAATATATTTTTCAATCAAAATTTTATTATCATATTTTAATGCATCTTCAATAGCATGCTTGATCTGATCATTATTGTTCACAATGTTTACACCTATAGTTGAACCTTCACAGTTTGGTTTTACTATTACAGGATAAAATATTTTTTCATTTATAAGCGACTTTATCTTCTTTAAATCCAGGTCATCATTAGAATTCAAGGCAATGTATTTTGGGGTAAGTATATTTTCATATTCTAGAATCTTCTTTGATAATATCTTATTAATAGCAATAGCACTTCCCAGTACACCTGAACCAGTATATGGAATCTTCATCAGCTCCAGTAAACCCTGGACAGTGCCGTCCTCACCATATCTTCCGTGAAGCGCCAAAAACGCTAAATTAATTTTCTTTAACTTACTGTAAAAATCGTTTTTAAAATCAATGAAGATAGTATTATACCCCGATTTTAATAGAGACTGGTAAATGTTTTTCCCGGTTAGAAGAGATATTTCTCTTTCAAATGAGATACCGCCGGCAATTACTCCAATTTTTAGTAACTTCTTCTTTTTTCTTACCTGAATATTTTCAAATTTTTCCGATATATCTGACATATTAAAACCCAACTACCTTTACTTCATATTCTAACTCTATTTTAAACTTATCCATAACAATATCTTTTACTATTTTTGAAAGGATAAATATATCTTCTGAACTGGCATTATCAAAATTTTCAATAAAATTAGCATGTTTATCTGAAATCCTGGCACCACCATAAATAAATCCTTTAAGGCCGCATTTTTCTATTAATTCTCCAGTAGATTCAGAGCAACCAGGGATGTTTTTAAAAAAACAGCCTGAGCTTTTAACATTAACCGGTTGGGTTAGTTTTTTATTTTTTATTCTGCTTGCGATTTTTTCTAAAATATTATTTCTATCAGACTTTCCGTTATTCAAAACTATTCTGGTTAGAACTATTAAATCCGGGATATAAAAATGCCTGTAACCAAAGTCACCATCACACAAACCAATAGTCTCTTCCCTGTTATTTCCTCCTTTATTTGAAATATAGCTTACTCTTTCCACAAAATCGCAAATTCCCCTATATTTGCTTCCACTATTGCCTATAACACTTCCACCTATAGTACCGGGTATACCAGAAAGGTCGGAAAAGTCGTATCCCCTGACCGCAGCTGCGCCTACAAATTTTAAAAGTTTATAGGCAGCCCCTGCTATAATTTTATTCCCATCTGAAAACTCCAGATAATCAAAATCCCTGCCAAGCTTTAACAGCACCAGGTCAATATATTTATCGCTAAATATAATATTAGTGCCATCTCCAATTACCATAAGCTCAATTTGGTTTTTCATACAGGTCTCAATCATTTTTTTTAAATCTCTCATTTTATCTGCTACAAAATAACATAATGCCCTCCCACCAGCTTTAATAGAGGTTAATTCAGATGTGTCCACATCAAATATTATATTATCCAGTTCAGTATCTTTAATTACCCTTTTAATTTCTTCCCTGGTTAGTTTTAATTTTCTCAATCTCGCAGTCCCATATCATTAACTTAAGATTTTAATATTTCATCTGTAACCCTGGTGATATCTCCAGCTCCCATTAACAGAATCATATCATTGTTTCTCATATTGAGCTCAAGATATTCAGTTACATCCCACAGTTTTGGAATATAAATTATTTTATTTTTAAAACCGCTGTCTATTAAATTATCAATTAAAATTTTACCGGTAATGCCCGGAATTGGCTGTTCACCTGAACCATAAACATCGGTAATAATCAGGATATCACTCACATTAAAACAACTGTTGAATTTATCTTTTAGATTAGCCAGCCGTGAATATCTGTGCGGTTGAAAAACTGTAATTATTCTTTTATTTTTTTCTTCTGCTGCAGCTTCCAGAGTTGCTTTTACTTCCGAAGGATGGTGAGCATAATCATCAAAGATTACAGCACCTTTCTTCTCCCCTCTTTTTTCAAATCTCCTTTTAACTCCAGTAAAAAACTTTAATATATCAGCAGCTCTTTCCATATCCAGATTCATACCATAGCATACTGCAAAAGCAGCCAGGCTGTTCTTTATATTATGAATGCCGGGCACATTTAACTTAATTTTTGTTTTTTTTGATTTTTTACCCTTGCCAGTAACCAGAGTATAAGAGGAAGTAAGATTAGAAAATTTTATATTTTCAGCATAAATATGATTTTCAGGATTGATCCCATAATAAATAATCTTTTTATCATTGGATTTAAAGAAATCCTGAAGATATATTTCATCACCATTCAAGATTACCAGACCTCCAGATCTGGTATTTCTAATAAATTTTAAAAAGTTTTGTTTTATTTCTTCAATATTTTTATAGAAATCAAAATGATCTCCTTCAATATTTGTAACAACACTTACAGACGGCTTATATTTTAAGAAAGATCCATCACTTTCACACGCTTCAGCTATTGCATAATCTCCCTTTCCATACCTTGCATTTGATCCCAGCTCATTTAATTCTCCCCCAACCACTATGATAGGATCGAGACCCAGTCCTCTAAAAATTAAAGAAATCATAGAAGTAGTAGTAGTCTTTCCATGAGTTCCAGAAATAGCTATTCCGTTTCTACTATTTAAAATCCATGCTAATATATCAGAACGGGCAAGTATAGGAATCCCTTTTTCTCTGGCATTCTCCATTTCCAGATTATTATCAGGTATTGCTGTAGAATAGACAACTATATCTGCACCTTCAATATTTTTTTTACTATGGCCGATAATAATTTTAATACCTTCATTTTTTAAAACATTCGTATAGCGGGATTCTTTTATATCGGAACCTGAAACCATAAATCCCATTCCATGGAGCACCAGAGCTATAGCACTCATCCCGGCTCCACCTATTCCAATTAAAAAACACCTTTTATTTATTTTTAAAATATTATCAGTATCTTTCAATTTAGTTCTCCATCAGTTTTGAAGTAATAATCTCTGCACTATTAATTTTAGCATCTCTAATTTCTATATTTTTCATTTCTTTATATCTTTTTCTATCATCCTTAATAAGCAATTCTATAATTTTAATTATTTTTTCTTCATTTAAATCTTTATCTTCAACCAGAATAGCTTTTCCTTTCCTGGCCAGGAAATCTGCATTATAGAACTGGTGATTAGCCACCGCATAAGGATAAGGTATAAGTATCGAAGGTATATTGCATTCAATTATTTCAGATATAGTATTTGCTCCTGCCCTGGAAATTATTACATCTGATATTCTATATATTTCTTGCATCTCACTTATATATGGAAAAATTTTTAAAATAAATTTACCTTTAGATTCAATAATATTCTTTTCACCTTTCATTAATTGGTTGTAGAAACGGCTGCCACAAATAAGTAAAATCTGAATTTTATCATTATCTTTAAAATAATTATATAAATTAATTACCGTATTGTTTATTTTTTCAGCACCCAGACTACCACCAAAAGCAACTATGGTAAATCGCCCTTTTTCCAGACCCCATTTCTTAAATTCTGGCTTGATATTTTTTGATTGTCCCACAGCCTTTCTCAACGGATTTCCGGTAAAAATTATTTTACTTTTTTTTACTTTAAAATATTTATCTGTATCACCAAAACTAATAAAAATATACCGCGCAAATCTTGAAAAAAAACTGTTCAACCTCCCGGGAATATAATTCTGTTCATGCAAGGCTATCTTTCTACCCATAAAAATACCAGCTGAAAGAACAGGGGCGCAGATATAACCGCCCATACCCAGTATTATATCAGGTTTAAACTTCAGCATTATCTTAAATGATTGCAAAAAACCAAGAGTTAACCAGTAAAAAAACTTTATTACATTTAAAATCTTCCTGGATATGCTGCTATCCAAAATTAATCCACGGGATTTTACCGTCTTATAATTTACACCGTATTGTGGTATAAGCTCTCTTCCCAATCCCCTTTCGGTTCCGATGAAAAGAAGCTCACATAAAGGATAGTTATCTTTGATGTATTCTATTATTGCCAGAGCCGGATACAGGTGCCCACCAGTTCCTCCGCCACATATTAATATTTTTTTTCTCATTCAAATCCTACTCACTAAGCTTAAATCTGAAATTATCTTATTTTAATTATCCAGATCATTCTGAATTCTTTCAGGCGATGTATTATGCCTGGATATATTTAATAGTATACCTACACTTATCATACTTGTAAGCAGCGATGATCCGCCGAAACTAATGAAAGGAAGTGCCAGGCCTTTGACAGGGATCATTCCGATAACCACAGAAATATTAATTATTGCCGGAACGATTATAATGCTGGTAAGACCTGCTGCCATCACCCTGCCAAAATAATCCTTTGTCTTAATGCAAACTCTGATTCCAAAAAACATAAAAAGGATAAATAAAATCACTATAAGTATAGTACCTGCCAGGCCTAATTCTTCACCAACAATGGCAAAAATAAAATCGGTATGCGCCTCCGGAAGATAAGAATATTTTTGTACACTGTTATGCAATCCTAATCCTGTTAAATTTCCCGAACCCAGAGCAATTAATGACTGCGATATCTGAAAGTTAACCTCTCCACTTTCTCTTATCCCATTTATGAAGGCAAAAATTCTCTCTATCCTATAATCTTCTAAAAACAAAAAACTTACCGTTACTGCAAGCCCGATAAATCCTAAACCAAATAGATGCTTGAATTTTAACCCACCTACAAATAAAACTATAAATATAATCAACCCTATAACAATTACAGATCCTAAATCTGGCTCCAGAAATATTAAAATAGCAACCACGCACAAAATAAAAAATGATGGGAAAACTATATTTTTAATATGTTTATTATCTTTATATTTTCTATCAAGGTTACTGGAAAAAAGTATGACCAGAGCTATTTTCACAAATTCGGAAGGCTGTATGCTGAAAAACCATAAACTCAACCACCTCTTAGAACCGCCAATTTCAGTTCCGAAGATAAGGACCAGGGCCAGCAGCACTATTAATATCACTATCACAGAATTAGAAAAAAAACCTTTATAATAATGGTAATTTATTCTTGAAGCCAGGATGAAAAATATAAAAGATATAGCCCACCATATTAGCTGCCTTCTGATAAACCAATAGGGATCGTTAAAATATCTCTCTCCTATTGAATCAGAAGAGCTCGATATCATTATTAAGCCAATTATTGATAATATTAAAGTCAAAATAAATAGAAAATAATATTCTATATCAACTTTCAGAAAACTGTGTCTTTTGATATTACTTCTTTTTTCCATGGTATCTGATTTTTTCTGAGATTACTAAGCTTTTAAACCTGTTTCCTCTCTCTTTATAATCTTTAAACATATCCATACTGGCGCAGGCAGGAGAGAGCATCAGGACTTCCCCGGGGCCGGCAACTTTAAATCCTTTTTTAACTGCTGCTTCAAGCGTGCTGCATTTATATATTTTATAATCATAGCGGCTTCCTATTACCTGGTCATAAATCTTAGGAGCAGTTTCTCCTATTAAAATTAAGTTTTTAACTTTTTTGTTTAGAACTGAAATCAATTCAGAAAAATCCATATCTTTATCTTTACCACCCATAACCAATGTAATTTCCTTACCAAAATCATTAATAGCTACCATAGTTGCATCTGGATTAGTTGATTTTGAATCATTAAAGCATCTTATATTGTTTATATAACCTAAATATTCCAGTCTATGTTCCAGAGGCTTAAAATTTTTAATTGATTTTTCGATATTTTTTTCATTTATATTCATCAGTACCGCCGGCGCAATAGAAGCCATAATATTAGATATATTATGTTTGCCTTTCAGAAGAATATTTTCTATTTTTATTTTCCCCTTGCTCCTTTCTATCTGGTAGTAAATATAATTGTCTTTATAAAAAATGTTTGTGTCATCTTCCGGTTCCAGACCAAACTTAATAAATTCCGGCAGCGGATTTTGCCTTCCAGGGATAGCTTTAATTTTTTCATTTATATACTGGTCATCTATATTGATAATTGACCAGTCATCTTCATTCTGATTTGCCAGTAACTTTAATTTCAGGTCACCATAGTTCTTAAAAGATTTATGTCTGTCTATATGATCACTGGTGATATTTAATATTACACTAATATGAGGTTTGAAGTCGTATATTCTCTCCAATTGAAAACTGCTAACCTCTATGACTCTGATTAAATTTTCTCGCGAATTGCTGTTGTACTTATTTTCTGCATCTATGGTTTCAATCAACGGCAGACCAACATTTCCACAGACTGTACAATTATTTCCGGAATCATCAAGAATTTTCCCAATCAGAGTCACCACTGTTGTTTTGCCATTAGTGCCTGTTACAGCAATAGTCTTGTCCTGTTCTTCTTTACTTAACAATTTCCATGCCAGCTCTAATTCACTCCATACAGGAATTTTATTTTCCTGGGCAAGTTTAATTATCGGCATATTATCCGGAACGCCAGGACTGATTATTATGAGATCAATTTTTTTTATGACTTCTTTTTCTTCTAATGTGTCTTTACCTAATATTATCTTTAAATTATTACGACTGATGTCCTGATACTTATTAAATGCGCCTTCCAGATTCAGGTCAGGATTACTATCAATTCCAGTTATGGAGCAGCAAAAGTTGAGTATCTTTTCTATCACAGAAATTCCTGTCCTTCCAAGACCAACTACCAGTAAATTTTTATCTTTAACCAGATTAAATTTTTTTTCCATTCTTTCAATCTATAAACTTAAAGTAATAAATAAAAAATCCTACTCCTGCAAATAAGACACATACCAGCCAGAACCTTATAATAACTTTTATTTCCGGCCATCCAAGAAGTTCAAAATGATGATGAATCGGAGCCATTTTAAATACTCTTTTCTTAAAAACCTTAAACCAGAAAACCTGAATAATCACCGATAACGTTTCAATAACAAAAAGTCCCCCGATTACAATTAGTAAAATTTCCTGTTTTAAAATTATGGCAACTGCTGCAATCAGTCCCCCCAGTCCAAGTGAGCCTGTATCACCCATAAAAATTTCAGCCGGGGCCGTGTTCCACCATAAAAATCCTATGCATGCAGCCAGCGTTCCTCCGCTAACTACCGCTATATCTATTCCGTAAGAAACATCAAGTATGAACCATTCAAAAAAGGCAATGAAACAGAATACAGCCAGAACAATGGACGAAGTTCCAGCTGCCAGACCATCAAGACCATCGGTTAAATTAACCGCATTAGTGGTACTGATTATAATCAATACCACAATAATATAATACCAATTCCCCAGCTCAACCTTTATATCGGTAAAAGGTATGCCTATATAAGTGCTGGCATTGAGTATATATTTTGAAAACAATATAAAATATAAACATACTATAGCCAGAAGAGAAATCTTTACCCATCCCCTTATACCAAGAGATCTCTGTTTTTTAAGCGCCATATAATCATCAATAAACCCTATCAGGCTGCATAACAATAATATGGAAAGAACAAATATTCCTTCTACGCTGTAATCTTTATAACGATAATACTTAATCAGACTCACTATAGTAAATGCAGTTATGGAAGATATAACAAATATTATTCCGCCCATAGTTGGTGTCCCTGTTTTAACAGAATGTGTTTTTGGGCCATCAATACGGATCTTTTCTCCGATTTTCTTATTTTTTTGAAATTTTACAAATAGAGGTGTTGTCAGAAGGGATATTACACCCCCAATTATAATTGATAAAAATATCCAGGTCATATATTAGTTTCCGCCTATATTAAATTAATAATATCTTCCATTTTATTTGCTCTTGAGCCTTTTACTAAAATTAAATCTCTGGGTTTGAGCAAATTATTTATTTCTCTGCCTAGCTCTTCTTTATCTTTAAAATAAAAACATAGATCTCTATTTTTATTAAAATTACCAGTATTCCTATAACCCTCAAATATATTCTCCGCAAGATCGCCTAAAGTTATCAAGACATCCACCTTTTTTTCAGACAGATACTGCCCGATTTCCCGGTGAAACTTAAATGAATCATTACCCAGTTCCAGCATATCTCCTAATATAGCTACACTTCTCATATTTTTCTTTTCTGAAATTAAAACCAGTGTATCAATAGCATTTTTAACCGATGCAGGATTGGCATTATAACAATCATCTATAATTATTTTATCTTTTTTCCTTATAATTTCCATTCTGGAACCGGAAGTAGCTGCGCTTTCAATTCCTGCTTTAACCAACTCTTTATTGATATTTAAGTATAAGCATATAGCTGCCGCGCAACAGGCATTATATATATTATGATAGCCAGGAATATTCAAACATATATCTATAATTTTCCTACTGCCTTTATAGAAATTAAAAGTAAATCTTCCCATCTCATCCACATTTTTTTCAATAAAATTAAATGCAATATTATTATTTCTCCCGAATTTTATGATCCTACAATTAACTTTCTTTTCTATCAAATCAGTATACCTGTCATCATTATTTAAAAATAAGATTCCATTATTTTTGTAAAGAATTTCTGCTATTTCGGCTTTTGCTATGGCTATTTCCCGCAAGTCTTTAAAAAAGGCCATATGCGATTCCCCTACAGCGGTAATAGTTCCTATATCTAAATTACATATACGAGAAAGTATTTCTATCTGACCTTTTCCCCTCATACCCAGTTCAGCAACAAAAAAATCCGTTTGGCTGTCAATTTCCAAAATCGATTTTGATACCCCAATTTCAGTATTATAATTCCTGGGGGTAAATTCAATTTTATACTCTTTACTTAATATATTTACCAGAAAATCTTTAGTGATAGTTTTACCCACACTCCCGGTTATACCGATTACAGTTGGATTAAATTTACGTATATAACCATAGGCAATATTTTCTAAAAAAGTTAAATTATTATCTGACTGCAGGATTATTAGATTATTAAAATTTTCAGTTTTAAGATTGTTTTTCCATAAATTTAATTCTTCTTTATATCCTGATTCAAATACAAAACCGTCAGCGCCTTTTTTTAAAGCTGATCCTATAAAATCGTGGCCATCATAATTTTCGCCCACCAGAGGAATAAAAAAATCCCCTTTTTCTATGGTTCTGGAATCAGTCGATATGTTGCGAACATATTTCTTGATATTTCCTGAAATCAAATTACAATTTGTCCAGGATATTATATTTTCAACTTTTATTTTTTCTTTCATTTTTTTGAGCAGCCCACTCCTTTACTACTTCCCGATCGCAAAATGGTATTCTGTAATCTTTGAACTCCTGGTAATTTTCATGACCTTTCCCCGCAATAAGAACTACGTCATTTTTTCGCGCCATTTCAAGAGCCTTAAATATTGCTTTTTTCCTGTCAGTTTCTTTAATATATTCTTTACTGCCAGACTCGATCAGACCTTCCTCTATCATGCTTATTATAGAATCCGGTCTTTCAGTTCTTGGATTATCAGAAGTTATCACCGTAAAATCAGCCTGCCGCCCTGAAATATGGCCCATGATTTTTCTTTTCCCCTTATCGCGGTCGCCACCGCATCCAAAAACTGATATAATTCTCCCTCCCGGTTTTAATATTTGCTTTATAGTCGCCAGTACATTTTCCAGACCATCCGGTGTATGTGCATAATCTACTATTACTGTTGACTTTTTATCAAAATCTATTTTTTCAAATCTACCCCCAACTCCATACAAAGACTTTATACCTTTCTGAATAGAGCTGTTTTTTATACCCATATCAATGCAGACACCTACAGCTGCCAGGATATTGTAGATATTGAAGTATCCGCATAATGGAGATGCGATATTTAACTTTTTACCATCTGAAGTATTTACATCCATTTCAATTCCTGAGATGGAGTTTTTAATATCACTTGCCCATACACTTGCCCTGTCTGACTTAAGTGAATAAGATATTCTTTCCAAATCAGTGGACTTGAAAATTCTTTTTCCATAACTATTATCTATATTAATAACCGCTTTTTCCCCACCATATACATACCTGTATTCCTTTAAAAACAATTTCTTTTTTACATTAAAATAACTGGCCATATCTTTATGATAGTCCAGGTGATCATGGGAAAGGTTGGTAAATACAAAATAATTAAATTTAAGATAGTCGATCCTGTGTAAATCTATTGAATGAGAGGATACTTCCATACAGACAGCGTTTACTTTTTTTTGTCTGCTTCTTTTAAAAAAGTCATTCAAATCAAGAGACTCAGGAGTGGTACGGTCAAAAAAAGTTTTTTCACCATCTAAAAACGACTCAACAGTAGTAATAAGTGAAGTTTTCATTTCTGCACTATTTAAAATGGAATCTATCAGATAACATATAGTTGTCTTCCCATTAGTTCCTGTGACCCCGATTAATTTAAATGACTTGCTGGGATCCCGATAAAAGTTTCTGCATAAAACCGGTAATACCTTTCTGGTATTATTGACTATAACCTGGGTTATATGAGAAAGATTTTCTAACTTTCTCTGGACCATCACTGCAACAGCTCCACTGGAAACTGCTTCTCCTGTAAAATTATGCCCATCATGCTTGAAGCCCTCAATAGCTACAAATAAACTATTGCCCAGTACATTTTTAGAATTTATGGAAATATTTTTAATATCCATATCAGTACTTCCATAAATTTTTTTATACTTTATATCTTTTAGTAAGTCCTGCAACCTCATTTTTGTAACCATTAAGATTAAAGTTATCTTATTCTATGAAATTAATATCATATTTTTTACATCATTATATATTAATGCCTGCTTATCAGTCACTGACAGACATTCAACTTATTTAAAGAAAACTCCATTATATCCCTGAAAACAGGAGCTGCAACAGTTGAACCCCAGATTGTATTTTTTCCACCCTGTGGTTCATCCACAACTACAATTATTGCAATTTCAGGATCCTCGTACGGTGCAAAACCAATAAAAGAGACTATCTGCCGCCCCTCATCATAACCAGTTCCATTTTTGTTGACCTTTTGAGCAGTACCGGTTTTTCCACAAACCTTTGCCCCATCTATCTGTGCTCTTGTTCCTGTTCCCCCCTCCACTACAGCAAGCATCATGTCTTTTAGCGCATCTGCCGTCTCCTGGCTGAGAATTCTATTTCCTTCCTCTATTTGCTTATTTTCATTTTCTTCATTTTCCAATAATTTCACTTCCTTTACAATAGAAGGAGTAACCAGATAGCCCCCGTTAGCAACAGCGCAAACAGCCCTTAGTAGTTGAAGCGGAGTTACTGAAATACTCTGTCCTATAGCCAGTGCTCCTATTGTTGATGCAGGCCAGGTCTTATAATCAGAAAAAAGTCCTTTTTCTTCGCCCGGCAACTCTATTCCTGTAATCCAACCAAATCCAAATTTTTTTATACTTTCCCAGAACGTTTTTTCTCCCATACTCAGGGCAATAGTAACAGCCCCAACATTAATGGAATGCTTTATTATTTCTTCGGTAGTATAGCTGGCATTATAAGTCCTGAATATCTCCCTAATTACTCTATCACCAACTTTAATCGAAGGAGCTAAATCAAATACCTGGTCTTTCCCAACTGTATTATTTTCTATTGCCGATGCAACATTAATTATCTTAAAAGTAGATCCTGGCTCATAAGTGAAAGATATACCTGATATCTTATACAGTTCCGGATCGGCTTCCTGATAATTATTCAAATCAAAACCAGGATAGGCTGCTATCGAATATATTTCACCGCTCTTGGGATTCATAACTATGGAAATTGCACTCAAGGCACCAAATTCTGAGACAACTTCTTCCAGTTTTTCCTGTGCGATATATTGAATCTGGGAATCAATAGTAAGAACCACATCTTTACCATCAACAGGTTCTATGTAGGTATTATTTTCTCCCGGGATTATATTGCCAAAAACATCTTTTTCGGCAATTGCTTTACCATCAATTCCCCTCAAGACTTTTTCATACTGCAGTTCAATTCCGGCCAGTCCATTATTATCCACCCCGGCAAACCCGATCACTGAAGCAGCAATATCATTTAGAGGATAATATCTTCTGGCTTCATTTTGAAAATATATACCCGGGAGATTATATTCCACAATTTTTTCAGCTTTTTCTTGAGAAACTTTTCTTTGTATATACACAAACCCTAAATCTTTACTGTCCAGCTTTTCCTTTACATTCTCTACGTCCAGCTCCAATATTTCTGCTAAAATTTTCGATTCATATTCAGAATCAACAACTAACTTTGGATTCGCATATACAGTCCTTTCATTCAAGCTTATTGCCAGTTCAACTCCATTTCTATCCAGTATTTTACCCCTTCTTGAATCGAGAACAAATTCACCTATATGTTGAAACTCTGCATAACTTTTAAACTCTGAAGCATTTAGATACTGTATAAAAACTAACCTATAGATTATTAATAAAAAAGTTATTGAAAATAAAATAAACAGGAAATATATTCTTTTCCTGTTTATCTTGATATTATTACTATTTCTAAGCATTTTTTAAACTAACATAATAATCAGGGAATAAAAAATGTCAATACACTTTCTGATACCACAAGTACTATATCCTGAATATAATAAATTGTTCCCAAGAAACTATCATAATTTTTAACTACAGTAGTTGTATTTTTAGATATGTAATTATATATCTTTTCGCTATTCTCAAGCCCACTATCTGAAATCTCCACTATCCTGAAATCACGGGCCATATCCATGTTTAAATCATTCTTAGCAGCTTCAATAATTCTTGATGGTGATTTTAGCTCTGATATTTTAAGCAGCAGACGGTCACTCCTTTCTTCTTCTAAAGAAATCATCTCATTGATTTCATATATACTTTTTTGATAATTTATACTCTGTATCTTAAGTCCAATATTTAAGAGAATACCCAGACAGGTAAAAAGTATAACTATAATAAATATATAAAACAGTCCACTATTGCTGTATACTATATTTTCTTTTTCCTTTCTGCTATCTGGTTTCTTCACCAGATATAAGAGAGGGTAAGATCTTCTTTTATAAATTTCTTGTTCTTCTGCTAATCTTAAGTTCATTTTAAAAAATTAATAAATACCTTTTTAATAAAATACTAATTTACAATTTTTCCAAAACCCTTAACCTGGCGTTCTTTGAACGCGGATTTGAGCTAATTTCTTCAAGTCTAGGTCTAACCACCTTTTTGGTAATAATCTCAGCTCTTTTCTCCCTACCACACTTACATACTGGAAAATCTGGAGGACAGGTACATCTACCCTCATATTCTAAAAAGCTACTTTTTACCATTCTATCCTCCAGAGAATGATAGGATATTATCACCATTCTTCCACCACTTTTTAACATTTTAAAACCATCTTCAATTGCCATTTTTAAATTATCCAATTCTCTGTTTACTTCTATCCGGATTGCCTGGAATATCCTTTTTGCCGGATGACCTCTTCTATCATATTTAAATTTTTGAGGTATAGAATCTTTTATAATCTCCACCAGTTCTCCTGTAGTTTTTATATCCCCGGTCTTCCTATGATTTACTATATTTTTTGCAATTGACTTAGACCATCTTTCCTCTCCATACTTCTGGAAAATCTCTGTTAATTTTCCTTCAGAGTATTCATTTACCACATCAAATGCACTTATATAATCACCATTCCCAAATCTCATATCTAATTTTTCATTTTTGAGATAACTAAACCCTCTTTTTGATTTCTCTATCAGAAAAGAGGATAATCCGAGATCAAGCAACATTCCGTCTATCCTTTTTATATTTATTCTCTTTAAAATTTTTTTAATGTTTGCAAAGTTATCATTTACCAAAACTATATTTTCAGAAAAATCTTTTAGTTTACTGGCGGCGGTGCTTATGGTCTGACAATGAAGATCAACTCCAATTACTTTGCCTGTGGGGGCAATGGCTTTAATTATTTCTATAGTATGACCAGCACCGCCAAGTGTTCCATCAAAAATGATATCGCCCTGCTTTAAATTTAAATAATGTAAAACCTCCTTTAAAAGAACCGGTACATGAATCTCTTTTAAATTCATTTATAACACTCTTTAAAACTGTAACTGTTCAAAAGCATTCTTGTCTTCCGTAAATTGAGAATCTGCCTGATCGTAATATTTTGGCCAGATTTCCTTGGCCCATATTTCAGCCCTTTCTGAGACACCCACCATAACAATTTCTTTCTTAAGCCCGGCATATTCTATTAATTTTTGGGGTATTTTAATTCTTCCCTGCTGATCCATTGCTTCTTCACTGGCAGAAGAGAAAAACCACCGGGAAAATCTCTGGATGTTTCTTTCAGCAACCTTGTTGGACCTTACTTTATCTTCCAGTTTATTCCAATTTTCTTTTGAATATAAAAAAAGGCACCTCTCGTCATATGCCCTTGATACCACTATGCCTTTTATTAAATCTTCTCTAAATTTAGAAGGGATGAAAATTCTTCCTTTATTATCAATTGTCCGGTAATACTCACCTAAAAACATCTTTTACTCCATTTTTTCCCCATAAAAAGGGAAATTACTTCATTTACTCTCCACTTTCCCCCACATTACAGCAATAAGATATCACATTATTACTAATTTGTAAACTATTATTTAAAAAGATATGAAGGTAATTATGATTATTTGATTTAGTATTTATTTAATAGTAATATATAACTATATATAGTTACTTCTTCTATATTTTATTTAAAGTTACACTATATATAGTTCAGATAAACAATACTCCAATTACGTGCTGATAAGCTAATAAATAACTAAAAATTTTATTTTAAAAAAAATTATTTATTTTCTTTTTCGAAATCCAGTTCTCCTGTAACAAGTTTTCCATCCTCAGATCTGGTTAGCTCCTCTATCTTTCCCTCGGCTTCATTTAATTTTTTAAGACAATTAGAAGAAAGTTTAATGCCCATTTCAAATTTTTCCATTGATTCTTCCAGTGATATATTTTCATCTTCAAGTTCTTTAACAATTTCTTCTAATTTTGTAATAGACTCCTCAAAACTCATTTTTTCAATTTTCATTTTTAAACCCTATTTCTAATTTTTTATATATTTTCTTTAATATTCTTGCATTAAGTATTCCATCCCTTAGCATTATTCTAATCTTTTGATTGATTTTTACCTCATCTATACTTTTAATATTTTTATCCTCTTTCTCTTTATATATTATAGCAAAACCACGCTCCAGTATAGCAACAGGATTTTTTTCCTGTAAGTTCCCTAATATAAGCTTCAATCTACTTTTTTTAAGGGTAAGATAGTTTTTTATATCTGAAATTATTCTGATATCCATATTCTTAATTGCCATTTTATAAATATAAATCCTTTTAAATATATTTTTCTCATCTATCAGCTGATGATAGTCGGATAATATTTTTCCCCTTGTTCTGATAAGTCTTTCCATATTCTCTATTAATTTGATGCGGAGTTCACCAGCAGCCTGGTTAAATTTATTTAATATAGTCTCCGGTTTTATGAAAATTCTTCTACTGGTTAAGAAATTAAACTCTTTTTTAAGTATGGCAATTTTCGATTTAATTAAATTTTTAATCTTTTTACTGGTTTCTTTTAAATTTTCTACTGCTTCTGTTTTATTTAATATGACTATCTCTCCAGCAACCGAAGGTGTGGCAGCACGTTTATCTGCTACGAAGTCTGAAATAGTATAATCTGTTTCATGTCCAACTGCCGAAATTAAAGGCACAGAACAGTCAAATATTTTTTCAGCCAGTTTTTCAGTATTAAATGCCCACAGGTCTTCCAGTGAACCTCCTCCTCTGGCTAATATTATTACATCTACCCCATACTGGCACAGATCATCAATTGCCTTACAAATTTCATCACTTGAGGTAATCCCCTGGACATTAACATCTCTTATTATAAGATGGAAATTTTTAAATCTACGCTCCAGGACTGAAATGATATCTCTTATTACTGCACCGCCAACAGAGGTTGCTATACCTATTTTATTTGGAAGAATGGGAATATTTTTTTTATGTATACGGTCAAAATATCCTTTTTTTTCTAATTTTTCTTTTAATTGTTCAAATGCTAAAATCAGAGAACCTTTACCTACAGGCCTGGCATCCAGAGCTACTATCTGATATTCTCCCCTTTTTTCATAAACAGAAACATAACCATTTATTAAAATATGCAGGCCTTCTTCTATGTTAAAAAGTAAATTTTTATTATTATTATGAAACATAACCACCCTGATCTTGGAATTTTCATCCTTCAAATCAAAGTACATATGCTTCTTGTCGTGGAAATAGAAATTGCTTACTTCTCCTTCTAACCATATATCTAAGTAATTTGATTCAAGATTTTTTCTTATTTCAAGATTAAGCTCACTAACAGTGTAGATTTTTGATTTTAAGGTTTTATTGTCTTCCATTTATTGTTTACTGCAGATTCCAGTAAATAATCATTATTTGCGTTCTGTTCTCTTCCAGGCCTTTAATTAAGACATTAACAACCTTATCTTTTTCTTCGCTGGAATATGTAAATTTGGAAATGGGGATATTTTCGCTCTCTGATTCAAGAAATTCTTCTTCAACTTTTTCCGAGCTTTCTTCAAATATTGCAGATCTTCTCCAGATTGATTGAACCCTTTTATTCTTATAATAGCTCTCTACATTTTTAAAATCTTCCATCACTTCTAAAAATATTTAAAGTAAATTTTCATCATCTTCCACTTGCTTTGCTTCTTTGAACTCAGAACCCTGATAACAACAAAAACTACCAAGTACGTCTACAAAATCTTCATTCTCTAAAAGGTCATTAAATTCTTCCTCTGAAACATTTTCAGAGACATCACTAACTTCCTCTGCAGTTTCAGTACCCTGAGTTATTTTACTTTCCTGGGTATTATCAGAAATAAAACACGAACTAGTAACTATTGGTACCAGTAAAAAACAAATAATTAAAGACATAACATATATTTTTTTTACTTTCATATTTAATCTAACCTAATAATATAAATTAATTATGGATATCTTGACTTTTATTATACCAATATTCCCTGGGATTTAGTTATTTTTTTTATCTGATACACTGCTGGTTTCTTTTTTACCTGAGGATTTGGTTTTAGATTTTTTATTATCTTTTTCTTTATTTGTTGAAACACTGGTATTATTAAAATTCCCTGAACTGGATTTATAATCCGTAGTATAAAACCCGGATCCCTTAAAAATTATCCCCACAGGCGAAAATAATTTATTAGCATTAGAATCACAATAAACACATTTTATATTGCCATCACCGCCAATTTTTTGAAACTTATCAAAAATTCTCCCACAGTTTTCACATTTATAGCTATATATAGGCATATATTTATTTCCTCCTTAAAAAAATCATTTAAAAAATATATATCAATTAAAGATTTTAGTCAAATATTTTAAAGTAACTTATAGCCAATATTAAAAATAACTTTTATAATAACCTAAAGAATTGTTAAATCTCGCATTCTTACAATTAGATGAAGAAAATAAATATAATTATTTTAATTATCTGCACCATAATTCTGATAATAGTTTCAATAACAACCGTTATAAAAAAGAGGCCGGATCTTGAAAACATCTACTTAAGTTCTGATAGAGACTCTAGTTTTGACCAATTAAAGCAAAACAACAATTATTACTTTGACAGCCAGAATTTAGATATCTATCTTATAATAGAAGTAAAGCACCTTACCACCGAAGATGAAATAAAAGTCCAGTGGGAAAAAATTGAAAATAGTTCCTGCAAAATAATTCAGAAAAATATTGTAAACCCGGAACAAAAAGGTTCAGGAAAGATTATAATTTCATTAGTTAAAAAAAATGATATGTATCCTCCTGGAAACTATAATGTAAGAATTTATTTAAATGGAGGCAGTAAAATTTCCAAAAAATTCTACATCTCAGATAAAATCTAATTGACTTTTGTATATTCAGATCCTACTTTACTGAATTCGCTTTTTACCCTTTGAAATATTAATTCCAATACTCCATTTACCACATTATCAAGATTATAGTTTTCAATAATTTTAACATTTTTCTCTTTTGCCAATTTTTCTATATAATCCTGAATCATCATGATTTTATCCAGATGCTTTATATATTTATCCATCGGCCTCGACCCCTGGGTCTCAACAGTTCTCTTGGTGAAGTGCTCCTTATGAATATCTCTGTCAGGTACTGATATAACTATCTGCTGAACTATAGCCCTGGACGAATACTCGCTAAGATTAAGGTAACCTGGTACTACATGTGCACCCTCTATAATGATATCTGATTTTTCCAGAATATTTCTTTCTATTATTGCTTCTATTCCTACATTCACTGCCAATACCTGTTCCCTAAAACCTAAAATAACCGGTTCTGTTCCGGAAGACGGAAAAGTTAAATTTTTGTATGCATTATAAGAAGAGCCTTTAAGAGACCTGATTAATTTCTCAGATACCGAAGCTCTCATAACTTCTCTTATAGCATCTGTTGAAGCTACTCTGGTTATATTTAATCTATTGGCCAGTATAGTGGCTATGGTTGACTTTCCTACACCAGTCGATCCACCGATAAGTATTATAATTGGTTTTTCAAGTTTGCCCACAGATTGCCAGAGCAAGTATCTCTCAGCATATTCTAAGCTAACCTTATCTTTTATAAACCTGAATGCCAGTAATCTTAATTCACCAAGAGAAAGAGAATATATTTTATTTTTTAAAAAATAATCCTGGATTTCAAGCGCAATTTTATGAGCAGTTATGATATCCAAACCAGTTACCGAAATAGATGAAGCAAGTATTCCTTTGGAAAAGGGCAGACCACCTTTTTTATCGGAAATTATTATTACCCTGGGGCTTGCTTCGTCTTTATTTCTTAAATCCATATTAATCTTTCTCCTTTGAGAATATTTTTTTTAATTCTCCTTCTAAGACTCCCTTACCACCTAATATGATGGGAGTGTTATTCATATATATTATTTCTTTTTTATGCTTAAAAGCATAATCTGTTAAAACATCCACTGATGCCGCCTTTAATTCTGTCAGTATTGTGTCGTAATCCCCATTTTTTTCCAGGTCCTTTTTAAGCTTTTCTCTACTTCCCAGGCTGAAACTCATTTGTTTAACATTGCAATTAAAATTGCTCTCTACATAATTCTTAATTATAGATTCAATAATTTTATTAGCAGTCATAGCTATAAAAATCTTTTTACCCCCAATATCAGATAAAGGCTGCGGCCTAAAAACTGTTTTTATAATCTTAGCCTTTGAATTTATTTTTTTAATTTCATTTTCTAAAAAAATTACTTTATTCCGATCAGCCAACGGCTCCTCACACATTGTAATGATTATCAAATCTGCAGATATCATTCTAAAAATTCCCAAATAGCCTATTATATTTTCCCAGCTCTGGCCAGCACCTATTACACATATACTCGCATCTGTTTCCACATCCGGGATAGAAGCACCACTTCCTTCTACTATTATCAGGTCAGGATTTAATTTTACAGCAATATCTATACCTTCTTTTATATTAGACATAAAAATCTTACCTCCAAAACCTCCTCCACATCTTCTGCAGCCAACAGTGGTAATCTTGCTGGTAAGGGCATCTTCTATATAATCTGAACTCGCATGCATACCCTTATTACTGATACCCAGGAGATATTCAGGAGTAATATCTATTTTATCACCTCTAATGATCTGGGGACTTTTAGGTCCGCCTCTACCCATAGCAACAACACAAACATTAACATTTTGCCGGGCGTATATTTTAGATATATAAGAACTAATTGCAGTTTTGCCAATCCTTTTTCCCGTTCCAATAATGGATAGAGTGGGTTTGCTGCAGTGTATATCTTCTTTCTCATAAGAAAATAAAAAGTCAGGACCCATGTAACTGCATTTATTTGCAAGACAAAAAGAAGCTATTTTCATTCTAATTATATAATTTACTATGGGCTCGTCACTTAAATCATAAACAATATCAGGCTTAAAATATTCAAGTGCTGCTTTAAAATCTATATCAATATCTTTAATTGTATAAACTTCTTCGCCAAAAAAATCCTCTAGATTATTTATCACCAATTTCTCAGTTCCGCCAAGGAAAATAATACCCTTAAAATTGCCAGGATAGATTTTTTTAAGCATCGCTACCGCATCATAGGTTACCTGTGGATAATGCTCACCGTCTACTAATGCAATTAGATTTTTACTCTTATTGTTTTTTCTCTTTAATAAACTTATCACTGAGTTTACTCTTTTTCTCTTTTCTTTTTATACCTAAAATTTTTTCAATTCTATCAAAAGGTGACCTTCTATATATATCAATTTCTTTCTCCCTGACATATATAATATTATAACTGGGTTCAATCTTTCCTCTTAATCTAAGACAGGAAACTGTTCCAGCAGTAACTACCAGCAGGTCTTCTACTCTCCAGAGGTATGGCACATGTTTATGTCCGCATAGCACCATATCCACTCCGGCATCAACCACTGTTTCCAGAACATCACCGGCATCATTTACAATATTCCTCTCCCTGCCTGTGTTGGGGACTGATATCAAATGATGATGCATGGCAAAGATCTTAAAAACTCCATTATCGCATTTACTGAACTCATTCTTGATCCATTCATAATGTTCTCTACCGATCTGTCCATTATCCAGATCCGGTTCACTTGAATCAGCGCCAACAATAGTTATCTTATTACTGTTAAATGAAATATATCTGCTTCCAAAGATATCTTCAAAATGCAGGTATCCCACATTTCTGGAATCATGGTTTCCTAATTGGACCAGCAGATTTTTACATTTTATAGGTGAAAGATAGTTCTTCAAAGTATCATATTCCATTCTGAAGCCATTGGCAGTGAGATCTCCTGTTATTATTACAATATCAGGGCCAAGTTCATTTATTTCATCAATACATCTGGTAAGAAGACTGGGTACAAAATGTTTTTCACCCACATGAATATCGGAGATCTGAACTATCACTGTTTCTTTAGTATTTTCTGCCATTACTTTCCCTTTCAAGTATTATATATAAATACCGATATATGTATTATCTAGTTTAAATGTTTCTTTTATTTTTTTAATTAAATTATACCACGGAAACCTTATATTTTTTCACCAAAGTTAAATTCACAAACAATTACAACATCATATCTTTTTTCGTTTTATTTAATTTTATAAAAAGAAAAAGTAAAGCACAACATAACATAATTATTATACTTTACCTTTTAATAAAGAAGCATCAGTAAACAACATATATTATAAACATTATTACTTTATAATTCTGGTCCTGATTAAATCCCTATACCATAATGCACTATCTTTTAATATCCTCTCCTGCGTTTCATAATTTATATAAATAATTCCAAATCTTTTTGAATAACCATGCTGCCATTCAAAATTATCCATTAAAGACCATATAAAATACCCTCTTATGTCTGCTCCTTTTTGATTAAGCTCAGCCACTTTTTTTAAATGTCTCCTAAGATAATCTATACGTTTATTATCATGCACCTTTCCATCCTTGGATACCCTATCATCAAAAGCAGCACCATTTTCTGTAATATATATAGGTACCTGTGTATAGCCTTCTCTAAGTCTCATTATAAGGTCATATAAAGCTTCTGGTACTATTTCCCAATCTATTTTGGTTCTCTCAAAATTTCCATGAATTTTTCTGAATTTCAACACTGAATCCTGTGAAAATTCAATCAATTCACGCGAATAATAATTTACTCCCAGAAAATCATTTTTAATTGATATTTTTTGTAAATCACCGTCCTTTATAAAATCAAAACCACCTATAAATTCTTTATATACTTTCTTCATATCTTCAGGATATGAAGCTTTAAAAACAGGGTCTAAAAACCACCTAATAGAATAGCCGTCAGATCTGGAAGCCGCTTCTATATCCTCTTTAGAGCTGGATGCAGGATATGATGGAACTAAATTAAGTGCTGTTCCAATTTCACTATCTTTAAAATTAAATTTCCTAAATTCTTCTACTGCAGCTCCATGGGATAATAAAATATGATGTGCTACTATTAAGGCTTCCCTCAAATTTTTATGTCCAGGCGCATGCACACCATCGTAATAACTATAAATTGATGCGCAAAGTGGTTCGTTATGAGTTATCCATAACCATACAGAATCATTAAGCTCCTCAAATACCTTTACGGCATATTCTTCAAACCACTTAACCGAATCTCTATTCAACCATGCACCCATCTTGTAAGCCCACACCGGTAAGTCCCAGTGATACAGAGTAACAGTTGGTTTTATACCTTTCTCATTTAGCTCATTTACCAGTTTTTTATAAAATTCCATTCCTTTTGGATTATACTTGCCCTTTTCCGGAAAAATCCTTGGCCATGAAATTGAAAATCTATATGCATCCATACCTATCTCTTTCATTATCTCTACATCTTCTTTATATCTATGATAATGATCGCATGCAATATCACCAGTATACCCTCCGTATACTTTCCCGGGAATTTTACAGAATATATCCCAGATGGATGGACCCCTGCCGTCCTCGGCCACAGCCCCTTCTATTTGATAAGATGATGTGGCAGCACCAAAGATAAAATCTTCTTTAAAATTTTTTACCACTATACTTTTACTCTTTTTCCTTTTCTAAGAAATATCCATAATCCACTTTTTCATCCTCTATTTCTTAATTACCCAGCACTGCAGTAACCTTTACCTCTTTTTTTCCTTTTTCAAAGGGAACCAAATTTCCCTTTATTAGTTTTCCATTTACTGTTAACCACTTAACTCCTTTACTGGCTTTATCAGGATTCTGTACTGTGATCTGATATCTTACTCCACGATAGAAGCGAATAACGCTGTACTCTTTCCAATCCTTGGGAATACAAGGGTCTATTATTAAGCCTCCATAATCAGGCTTAATTCCTAAAATTGCCTGAGAAATATTTACAAAACTCCAGGCTGCTGTCCCGGTAAGCCATGAATTTTTAGCCTCACCATGGGTAGCAGCATCTAGCCCGGCAACCATTTGAGAATAACAATATGGTTCACAGCGATAGGTTTCTATAATGTTCTCTTTAGTGCTTGGACATATACGTAGATAATAATCAAACGCTTTATCACCATTTCCCAGAATAGTTTCAGCTATAGATATCCACGGATTATTATGACTGAATATTCCAGCATTTTCCTTATAACCCGGTGGATAGGAAGAAATTTCTCCTAAATTAAGGTAATAGCGAGAATATGCGGGATGGAGTAGAATTATTCCGTAAGGAGTTAAAAGGTGTTTCTCTACACTATCCAAAGCTTTGCGAGCCATTCCATTTTCCAGGCCAATACCACCCATAATACACCAGCCCTGTGATTCGATAAATATCTTTCCTTCCTCACATTCTTTAGACCCTATTTTGTTCCCATAATAATCATAAGCTCGCAGGAACCATTCGCCATCCCAGCCATATATCTCCACGGCTTTTTTTACAAGTTCATATCCCTTCCTAATTTCATCAATTTTTTCTTTAGCACCAATCTGACGTAAAAGCGCCCTTAGTTCATTGCAAACATATAGAAACAGCCCTGCAATCATAACTGATTCTGCTACCCCACCGGGTCTATCCCCGTATGTCTGAAAACTTTCTCCAGGATTTCTGGAAAAACAATTCAGATTCAGACAATCATTCCAGTCAGCATGCCCTGTAAGAGGAAGGTTATGCGGTCCCAGGTTTTTAAGAGTATATTCTACAGATAGGAAAAGATGATCAAGAAGAGTATCCCTGCTATCAGGAACATCTGAATAACCAGCCACCTCATTCAGAATAGAGAAATCACCGGTTTCTTTAATATATGCGCAGGTTGAAACTATAAGCCATAATGGGTCGTCATTAAATCCTCCACCCACATCCTTATTGCCTTCCTTTGTAAGCGGCTGATACTGATGGTAGCAACTCCCGTCAGAAAGTTGTACAGCAGCAAGTTCCAGGATTCTCTGCCGTGACCGCTCTGGAACCATGTGCACAAAACCAAGTAAATCCTGATTGGAATCCCGGAATCCCAGTCCACGTCCAATACCTGATTCATAAAAGGAGGCAGAGCGAGACAAGTTAAAAGTTACCATACACTGGTACTGGTTCCAGATGTTAACCATACGTTCTACATGCTTATTATCTATTTCTACCCTATATCTATCAAGTAATTCAGCCCAATACACCTTTAATTCATTAAAAGCTTTATTTACAGCTTCAGAACTTTTATAAACTTTCATCTTAGCCCATAATGATTCTTTATTTATAACATTGGGAGCTGAAAATTTTTCATCTTCTTTGTTCTCCATATAACCCAATATAAAATGAAGATTTTTCTTTTTTCCCGGGCTTAAAGCAATATTAACCTGATGAACACCAACTGGATACCAACCATTTGAAATGGAGTTAGTACACTTTCCAGTGATAACTGCCTTAGGATTTCCAAAACCATTATAAATACCGATAAAAGCATCACGGCTGGTATCAAACCCATCTATTTTTTGGCTACAGGTGAAGTATGCGTAATGATTTCGCCGCTCTCTATACTCAGTCTTGTGAAAAATAGTTCCATTTTCTACTTCTACCTCACCGGTATTAAGATTACGCTGAAAGTTGGTCATATCATCCATAGCATCCCAGAGACAAAACTCTACAAATGAGAAAAGAGTTATTTCTTTCTCCTGTTTTGTATTATTGACCAACGTAATATTCCATATCTCCATGTTTTCTCCAAGAGGTACAAAATAGGTCACCTCCGCCTCAACTCCATTTTTTTGACCTCTTATAACCGTATAGCCCAGACCATGCCGGCAGGAGTATTCGTCCAGCAACGTCTGGCTTGGCTTCCAACCAGGGTTCCAGTATGTATCACCATCCTTGATATACAAATAACGGCCGCCTGTATCCACCGGAACATTATTGTATCTATAGCGAGTTATACGACGCAGCCGTGCGTCCAGGTAGAAACTGTAACCCCCGGCTGTATTAGAAATAATACCAAAGTATTTCTCGCAACCTAAATAGTTTATCCATGGTAGAGGAGTGTCTGGCCTCTTTATTACATATTCCCTATTTTTGTCATCAAAATAACCATATGTATTCATTATTCTTTCCTACAGCGGCTACACGCCACAGAATGATCGTGTTCTACCTCTATCAGTGCGGGTCTGTTTCTGGCACAATCTCCATCTTTATCTGCGACTGGACACCTTCCGTAATAGACACAGCCGCCGGTGAGCTCTGAATACTTTGCTTTCAGTTCCACCTCTACCTCTTCCCATTTCTTATCCAGGCGTGGAACAGAAGCCATTAGCATTTCTGTGTATGGATGAAGCGGATTGTAGTATATTTTCTCTGTTGAGCCCATCTCCACAACACATCCCCTATAAAGAATCACCGCTTTTTCGCTTATATAATAACCCAGCGAGAGATCATGAGTTATAAAAAGGATAGATAGACCACGGGATTTGAGGTCTGCCAGCAAGTTGAGAACATCAATTCGTGTGGATGCATCAAGCATGCTTATAATCTCATCTGCCACCAGAAACTGTATATCCAGTAATAGTGCGCGGGCTATAAGAAAACGTTGAAGCTGCCCACCACTGAGCTGGTGGGGAAATTTATTTAAAACCTGATCGGGGTTCAGACCAACAGCCCTTAATGAACTGTTTAACTTGCTGTTCCATTCCGGGCCTTTTATCTTCGGAAAAAACTCCTCCCTGATTATGTTGAAAATTCGATCAGCTTTAAAAATCGGATTATAGGAACTAAATGGGTCCTGAAAAACACCCTGTACATAGCGGTAGTAATTTTTAAGTGCGTTCCTTTTAAGAGTGGAAATATCAACATCGTTAAATACAATCTTACCCGAGGTTATAGTGATAAGACTCAAGATCATCTTCCCTATCGTACTTTTACCGCTTCCGCTTTCACCAATTAATGAGACAACTTCCCCATCTCCAACATCAAAGCTAACGTCAACTACTGCGGGGAGTAGTTTCCCCCCAAATGTTCCGGTTCTATAGATTTTTGATATTTTATCAAGTTTAAGCATTCTTTCTAAACTCCTTCCAGCAAGCAACAAAGTGATCTTTCTTGATTTCAATGAATGGTGGCTCTTCCATGCATTTACCAAATGCAACGGGACATCGTTCTCTAAATCGACATCCAACCGGAGGATTGAGTAATAGCGGTGTGTTCCCGGGAATGCCCTTCAGTTTTTTCTCAGCATATCTCACTCCGACTTTCGGTAATGATGAAATCAGCAGTTTTGTATATGGATGCCGGGCTGAATGTATTATTACATCAGTAGGAGCTTTTTCTGTCAGTTTTCCCGCATACATTACCAGGATGCTGTCTGCAATCTGGTAAAGTATTGAAATATCATGGGTAATAACAATCATGCTTTTTACAATTTTTCGGTCTCGAAATTCGACAAGCATCTCCGAGACAGCCTTCTGTGTGGAAACATCAAGTGCTGAAGTGATCTCATCAGCTATGAGCAGTGAGGGATTCAGCAAAGTAGATATAACCATCACCATTCTCTGCTTCATACCGCCTGAAAGCTCTATTGGGTACATATTCAGTACATCGTATGACAATTCAACCAGATCAAGTCTCCTCTTTAGCTCAGGCAGAGTGGTTTTGAAGCTAATCCTTCTGGATTCGAGAAGTTCTGATGTCATCTTTCCTATTTTTCGCGTAGGATTCATGGCATTCATGGCGTATTGTGGTATTATAGAAATCTTTTTGAACCTGAATGTATTCATTTTGTCCATATCCCAGATAGGCAGCTCTTCGTCATCGAGTTTTACACTACCCTCAATGAATTTCATGGGAGGACACAAGCATATCAGGCTGTGGCCGAGTGTGGTTTTCCCGCAGCCCGATTCACCGGCAAGCCCCATGATTTCCCCATCCTTGATGGTAAATGTTGCACCATCCAGTGCTTTGACATCCCCACTCAGGGTTTGATAATAGGCTTTAAGATTTTTTACTTTTAAACTCATGTTCTCACATCTCCCTCAGTTTGGGGTTGAAGACTTCATCCAGTCCAACATTCATGATATACAATGATCCTACAATGGCCATGATGGCAAAACCCGGTGGAATAAACCACCACCATACACCAAACTGGAGAGCCCCCCACAGAACTGCATAGTTCATCATAAGACCAAGAGAAATTGCATTTGTCGGACCAAGTCCTATAAAATCCAGTGTGGCAGCAATAAGTATTGCCCCCCCAAACTGGAGAATGAGTGTCATCAGTAGATACGACATCATATTCGGTGCGATTTCCGTGAAAATGATTTTTAGAGGCTTCACTCCACTTAACCTGGCCAGATCGACAAAATCCCTGGAACGTAATGAAAATGTCTGGGCTCTAACTGCTCTTGCTGCCCAGGGCCAGGCGGTGAATCCAATAAAAATACTTTCGGTCATAATACCTCTAACTTTAAGATATGCTGCTATTATAAGAAGTAATGCAAACGTCGGAATGACGAGAATTATATTTGTGATCATATTTAGTCCTTCGTCGACCATACCACCACGATAACCGGCAGTAAAGCCAATAATTAATCCTATAATGGTTGCAAGCCCTCCTCCGATGGCTCCTACAAGGAATGTTGCTCTGAGGCCCTGTACAAACTGTGTATAAACATCCTGCCCGAATACTGTGGTACCAAACCAATATTCTGATGACGGTGATTGAGAAAATGGACCTATATAAGCATCCCATTTGTAATGTGTTAGCAGTGGCCCAATGAATGCGAGTAAAAGGAAGAAAAGAACAACGACTAACCCCACTTTTAGCTTGTTGTTCCTTAAAGCAAAATAAAGAAATTCATTTATCTTTTTTGGTTTTTTAAGGGGGATTTTATCTATTTTTTCTGATTTTTTTATATTCTTTTGTTCTATCATGCTGACCCGCCTTGCATTCCCATTCGTGTTCTTGGATCCACAATGATATAAATAATATCAATAGTGAAATTAGCAAGCAATACCATAATGATGATAAACAGGAAGCATCCCTGGATAAGGAAATAATCCTGATTCTGAATTGCTGCAAGTATCAGCCAACCGATACCGGGGTATGAAAAAACAACCTCTGTTACAAGAGCACCTGCAACAATTACACCAAGTTGAAGCGCCAGTCCTGTAATCTGAGGAAGTATCGCATTTCTGAACGCGTATCTTCTGACCAGCTGTCTTGGTGCTCCCAGAGCTTCGAGATAATGAGAGTAGTCAGCTTCAAGTTCATAGATAATCATATTTCTCATTCCAATAGCCCAACCACCAAAACCTACCAGGAAGAGGGAGGTGAAAGGCAAGAACCAGTGCTTTAGAAGGCTTGCAATGAAAACCCACGAAAAACTAGGTGCTAAGTTGAAGCCGTACGCACCTGCAATCGGAAAAATGCCTGCAACTATTCCCAATGACCAAGCCAGTAAGATCCCAAGCCACATATAGGGCGTTGCGGTGAGCAGATACCCAAGCGGCAGTATAGTATTATCAAGCCACCTGGTTCGTGCGGCAAAAGCGCCAAATTTATTTCCTGCATAAAAACTAAGTAGTATTGCCGGAACTAAAAGGAATACATCATAAGGTACCGCCCTCATAATTATGGCTGATACTTTCTGTGGAAACATAAATACACTTGTTCCCAGGTCACCATGAAAAAGAGCGATCCAGAAATTTAAGTACTGCTTCCAGATTGGCATATCAAGTCCAAAAGCTCTTGTGTAATAGGTATACATATATTCACTAGCCTCAGCGCGTGATGCAACCCTTGTCAACAGGTTCAATATGGGATTTCCGGGCATGAATCTCGGAATTGCCCAGTCTATGCTTACAGCTAAAAAAAAGGTGGAGATGTAGATGACTATTTTTCTCCCGAAATAACGTCTCACAAAACCTCCTTATTAAAACAGAGTTATAAAAATACCGCCCCTCCCGCAAAATTATAAGGAGGGGCGTTTGATTGTACTACAAATTATTCTACCTCAACGGGTATTAATAGTTATTATACTGAGATAGACCTGGAAGTAGACCACTTGGATCAGAAGCTTGAACTAAATTGGCATAAGCAACGTTAACAATATCATCTGTATTGATAGCAAAAGCCAATGCTCTTCTGAAAGCCGGGTCATCCAGCGGTGATATTGTCGTATTCAAGAACAGAATTGCTGTATTAGCAGAGAGCATATAAGGAGCTTCTGGGTAATAAGTTTTAACATAACCCTTATCTACCAACTCTGCAACACCCGGAAGGAAGTTATTGGAAAGATCAACTTCACCTTTGAGAATCGAACCGAGAGCAACATTATTGCTTGAAAATCTAATATCAACAATTCTATTAGGAGCAACTTCCAGTCCAAGTAAATCTATTGCCCACCAATCAGGATTTTTAACCCATACGTTTCTATCCGGACCTGTACCAGCGGCATCCCACATGTATGCACCTGAACCAACCGGATCTTCGTTAATTCCTGTTGTTATCTCTTCCTCTGTTCTATCTGCCCAGATATGTTCTGGAACTATGAATATATTGTACATATTATTTGAGAACTCCTGATAAAGAGGTGCGGTGAAATTGAATTGCAGTGTGTAGTCATCAACCAGTACAATTTCATCCAGATAGTTCCACATCGGAGCGAACCAAACTGAAGGATACATCTGACCAAGTTCAAAGGTGAATTTAACATCATTTGCATCCAGTGTCTTACCATCTGTCCAATTGATTCCTTCTCTTATTTTCAATTCAAAAGTGTCAGCATCGGTCCATTCACTACTTTCTGCAAGCCAGGGCGTCATCTCATCGGCCAGTGGATCATACATGTATAGTGATTCATACAGGAGTCCTATTGTACCTGTTGAATTTGCTTTAGTTCCAGGTAAAAACGGATTCAAGTCTGAAAATGCACCCCATGCTGCTCCGCTGATATACAGGGTCTCGTTTCGTGGATAAGTACCTGTTCCTGGTTCAACTCCTTCTACTAGCTCTAAATTGGTAAGAGTCATTAAACCACCTAATTGCCAGTATCCTGACCATGAGGTAGGAAGTGTGTTGGGAGTATCATCTGCAGATGTAGGCCAGTTTGCCCAAACCGAATCGTTAAACTGAGCCCACAGACCGTTATACCAGAGCGGGATCATTGGCATATCTGTTAGCATAGTTGTTTGGATTTGTCCACATATATCCTGCATACCCGCAACATCGTCAGTTTGAGTCGCAGCAAGCTGATCTACAAGATCAAATAATTCCTGGTTGTCATATCTACCAAAGTTACCGCTCTGCATTAAATCCTGAATTGGGTGACGGAACATAAGGTTGTATGCCGTCCATGGAGTATTACTCATTGATGCCCAGTTATTTAATGTTGAATTGAATGTACCATCCATGAGTGCAGAATTCCAGGCACCATAATCCGGGGTTTCATCTACAAGGTTGATACCTGCAGCCATTGCGCTGTCACTTATGACACTGATTGCCTCCATCCAGTCTGTCCATCCGAATGGACAAGTAACTGTCAGCTCAATCTTGGAACCATCGGGCGCTTCTACTAATCCGTCACCATCGGTATCAACATAACCGGCATCAGCGAGAATCGCAGCGGCCATATCCGGATCATAACTGAAAGCTAATGGGATTTCTGCTGGTACTTCCTCTTCTGCAGGTGCTGCTTCCTCTTCTGCTGCTGCTTCTTCTGCAGGTGCTGCTTCTTCTGCTGCTGGTTTACAACCTGCCAGAGAAAATACTGCAATCATTGATACAGCTAGCAGCCATAAAAGTATTTTCTTCATTTTTGTATCCTCCTTCTAATTGTTTACTAATTAAGTAATTTTTAGTAAAATTTCCCTGAGATTTGTTTAGTATGCAAAAAGCTTCACGCCTTAAACCATATCTGAACAAATCTCATTTTTCTTGGCAATACACAACCCCCTTTCTTGTTTAAATATCTTACACTTCTTCTACATGTACTACCAATTTGAGCCGATTAAATATTCCTTCGCATACCTCCTTTCTTTTCTTTTATTAAAATATTCCATAAACACGCGTTTATTATACTTTAATTTATTCCCTTTAACAGTAAGTACGATTTTGCATTTACTTTTTTATTTTACATGAACAATTTCTCCTCTATTCAGAAAAGAATGTTGTCTTGATAATCTACTTTTTATCTTTTTAGTTGATTCTCTCACGATTAACTCTGTAGAAATGGTATAATATTCAGGAGAATTAATGCCGTTCTCAATAAAATTTATCAGATTCTTTGTAGCAACTGATGCCATTTCCAGAATAGAGCTTCTAATAGTTGTTAGTAAAGGTGAAGTATAGCTCGCGATTCTTATATCATCATAACCCACAATAGAAATATCATTGGGAATTCTAATCCCCATTTCCTTTATAGCTTTCATGGCACCAATAGCCATCGTATCATTTGATGAAAAAATACCTGTTATATGATTTTTAACCTTGCCTTTTAAAAGTTGATTTGCACAATTAAACCCACTGTCTTCGGTAAAGTCTCCATTAACTATATATTCTTTCCTAATTGGAAGTCCTTCTTCTTTCATCGCTTTCTTATATCCCTCAAGTCTTTTAAAACCTGAAAACTTACCTAAATCTCCGCAAATATGTGCTATCTCTCTATGTCCACATTCTATTAAATGTTTTGTAGCTATATACCCACCATTGTAATTGTCGGAATTAACTATAATGTAATCACCTACTGTTTTATCTTTGCTTTGCTCCTGATCTATAATTACCAATTTATATCCAGACTTTATAAATTTAAAAATTTCACGGGAGTTGTTTTGCGCTCCTATAAAAATCCCTCCAGATAATGTTTTGCTATAAAAGATCTCCCTTATTTTCTCAAAGTCACTATTCTCATTGATTACTGAGACCAATAAGTTATAACCCAGCTCATCGGCATAATCTACTGCCGCTGCTGCAAAGGGAGAAAAGTATGTGTTTTGAAAAACTTTTTCACTTGTATGGTTAACATTGGTTATAAAAACCCCTATTATCTTATTATGCTTACCTGCAAGGATTCTAGCTGGACCATGTGGTACATATCCATATTTTTTAATAATTCTAGTTACCTTTTCTCTTGTTTCAGTTTGTACATTAGGATAATTATTTACCACCCTGGATACAGTGCTTCTTGAAACTCCTGCTAACTTTGCTATATCTTTACTATACATGCTATCCTATCGTCATTTCTATTTGTGAACGCGTGTTTAAACACGTGTTCACTTATTTTACAACAGGTTTTTTACACAGTCAAGCACTTTTTTTAATTCTTGGAATTTAATTAAAAGATCAACAATCATTAAAGAACCCGATATTCAATATTCATAAAAAAATAGATTTTAGAAAAATTGAATCTGGTTTGTGTCACTTCTATTAAAATTTAAGTATAACATTCAGTGTTGAATAAAAGAAAAAGTAGAGCACAATAACGGCATGATATATTGTACTCTACTTTTTAATAAAAAATTAACCAATTAGCATTTAATTACTACCCAAATAATTCTTATAAATTTACATATAAGATTTCTCTGTATCTTTATCAAATAGGTGTATTTTGTCAATACCTACATATAAGGTTGCTTTATCATCACTCCTGAATTTGGATCTGGGGTTTACTCGGGCTGTTATCAGTACCCCCTCAATATCGACATATACATAGATCTCTGCACCCATAGGCTCTGTAACTTCAACATTTGCAGTAATTGTACTATTCGCAGGGATATTCTGTACAAAATCACTATCTTCTAAATCTTCGGGTCTGATTCCTATTACTATTTCTTTTCCTATGAGATTATTGTCTTTAATTATTTTCTTAATCTTATCAGTTGTGTTAAGTTCAAATATGCCGCCCTTTAATGTCATCCGGTCAGTTATGGTAGCATCCAGGAAGTTCATTGCGGGACTTCCTATAAATCCAGCTACAAACATATTATTTGGATAGTCATATACTTCCTGGGGTTTACCAGTCTGCTGCACTATTCCATCTTTCATAATAATTATCTTATCTGCCATGGTCATAGCCTCGGTCTGGTCGTGGGTTACATATATTATAGTGGCATTAAGTCTCTGGTGAAGTTTTGCAATTTCTGTTCTCATCTGGACTCTAAGTTTTGCATCAAGATTGGATAGCGGCTCATCCATTAAAAATACTTTAGGGTTTCTTACAATTGCTCTTCCTAAAGCAACTCTCTGTCTTTGTCCTCCGGAAAGCTGTTTGGGTTTTCTCTTCAATAGGTCTTCAATTTTTAAAATTTTTGCCGCTTCATGTACCATTTTATCAATTTCCAGTTTAGGTTTTCTTCGCAGTCTTAATCCAAATGCCATGTTGTCATAGACATTAAAATGAGGATAGAGAGCATAGTTCTGGAAAACCATTGCTATATCCCTGTCCTTTGGAGCAACGCCATTGACTAACCTGTCTCCGATGTAAATTTCACCTTCCGTTACCTCTTCCAGTCCCGCAACCATACGCAACATGGTAGTTTTTCCACAACCTGACGGTCCTACCAGAACCGTGAATTCCCTGTCTTCGACGGTGCTGTTCATGTTATTAACAGCAACTACGTCATCAAATTTTTTTGTTAGATTCTTTACGATAACCTTTGCCATTATCTCTCCCTTTTTAATTGTTAATCAATAATTTAAATTTTAATATAAAAAATGATTATTTTCTATAGAAAGATATATAATTCATACCATACGGATCTCTACCAGCAAGGAAATCTGCTGCTTTTATTGCTTCCACAAGATCATTTATCAATGGATCAGTAATAGGAGCACATAAACCACTGATTATACCCATGGTTATAAAATGAATATTAAGTAGATTCCTGTCTGGCATTCCAAAACTAACATTAGAATATCCACCTGTAATTGATACCCCGAACTCTTTTGCAACTCTCCTTTGAGTTTCCAATGTAATTCTACCTGCATCAGAATTTGTAGAATTAGGTATAACCAGACAGTCAAATACCAGATCTTCTTTCTTTATGCCTATAGACTCTGCCCTCTTTATTATTTTTTCTGCAATTTCAAATCTTTTTTCAACATTATCTGGAATTCCACCCTCATCCATTGTAAGGCATATTACTGCGCTTCCACTCTCTTTTACCATAGGTAAGATTTCTTCCAGTGATCTTTCTTCACCATTAACTGAATTAATAAGAGCCTTATATGGATAAACTTCCAGAGCCGCTTTTAATGCTTTTGGATTTGCAGAATCCAGGCAAAGGGGTTGATTGGTCACCTCCATAACCATCTTAACTGCTTTAGGCAGCATTTCAACTTCATCTACACCTACCGCTCCAACATTAATATCAATTATATGAGCACCAGCTTCAGTTTGTTTTATAGCATCTTCTCTTACAATATCAAATTTGCCCTGTTTTAATTCCTCAGCTAAAGACTTCCTGCCAGTAGGATTAATTCTTTCAGCAATTATAACCGTGGGAAGATTCAATCCAAATTTAACTTCAGTTCTCTTACCGGTAACTACCGTCTCCATTTTCTTATACCTTTTCCTTTTTATATAGGTTGTTAAATATTTTTATAAAGACTGACAAAAATTTTTCGTTTATCTCCGGTAAAGCTATAGTAACTCTGATATATTCAGGTATTCCCAGATTTTCCCCCGGTCTTACTATAAACCCATTTTTCAGTAGTTCTTCTATAATCTTATCACTATTTTTACCGGTATTAATCAATATAAAATTTGCATATGATTTAATAAAGCCTATCCCATTTTTATTTAAAATGTTATAGAACCTGTTCCTTTCCTTATCTATATTTTCTCTTATTTCATTAATGCAGGATTCATTATCCAGCGCAGCTGCAGCAGCTTTCTGCGCAATTGAATTTACGTTAAAGGGAATTCTTACTTTGTTTAATGCGGAAATAATTGACCTGTCAGCTATTCCATATCCGATTCTCAATCCCGCCAGTCCAAAAATCTTTGAAAATGTCCTTAAGATTATAAGATTATCATGCCCGGATAGATATTCTATGGTATTAATTTTTTCCTGCTCCGGCACATATTCCCAGTAGGCTTCATCCACAACCAGTAATACATCTTTATTAATATTTTCTATAACATAGTCAAATTCCTCTCTGTTGATATTGGTACCTGTGGGGTTGTGAGGATTGGTCAGGAATAATATTTTAGTCTTATCATTTATGGATCCTATCAGCATTTCTACATCCTGCCTGAAATCCTTTAATGGAACTTTAACGGCTGTTCCACCATACTTTACTACTGACTTTTCATAAATTAAAAAAGTAGGATCGGCAATTACTACTCCTTCTCCTGGACCAATAAAACTGTCACAGATCATCTCAATAATCTGATCTGTGCCGTTCCCCATAATTATGGTATCGCTATCTACATTATACTTTTCGGCAAGCTTCTGCCTTATTTCCCTGCACTCGCTATCAGGGTAATATTTTATATCATCCAGGTTCTTACAGATTTCTTCTAAAACCCCGGGGTGTGGTCCATATAAGTTTTCATTGGATGCTAATTTATAAACCCTATCCAGATTGTACTGCTCTTTTATTTCTTCTATGGTTTTGCCCGGAATATATTCCGGCAATCTGGAAATCCACTCCCTAATTTTTATACTCATTTTGTATCCTTCATGTTTTTAAACCTTAACCTAACAGAACTTTGATGTGCAAATAATTTTTCAAATTCAGATAATATCTCAATAAACTTTTTTTCCTTCCGCAGAGCATCCTCGCTGTAAAAAGTTACACTGCTTCTTTTCAAAAAATCATATACACTCAGTGGTGAAGAAAACCTCGCATTACCATTGGTAGGAATAACATGGTTGGTACCCCCTATATAATCACCTACAGCCACAGGACAGTATCCTCCTATGAATATGGCTCCCGCATTTTTTATTTTCTTTAAGACTTTTTTTGCATCCTTTACCATTATCTCCAGGTGTTCCGGCGCTATCATATTACAAATCTCAACCAGCCGGTCTTTTTCTTTAATGAAAATAATTTTACAATTTTTCTTAAGCGATTTTAAAATGACCTCCATATTCACCCTCGCCCCATATTCTTTTAAAAGACTATCCAGATGCCCGTAAATTTTTTCAATAACTTTTTTTGCTATATCCGGACTGGAGGATAATAATATACTTCTGGAATCCGGATCATGTTCAGCCTGTGAAATCATATCAGCAGCAATGAAAGAAGGATTGGAAGAATCATCTGCCAGAATAGCCACATCACTCGGGCCCGCCAGGCTATCAATACCAACATCACCAAATACCTTCTTCTTGGCTGTAGTAACATATATATTACCAGGGCCGGCAATCTTATCCACTTTTTTAATGCTTTCCGTACCGTATGTAAGGGCAGCAATTGCCTGTGCGCCGCCAATTTTATAAACCTCCTTAATTTTTAGCCTTCCGCAAAGATATAGCAAAATCTGGTTTAGACTACCGTCAGGCTGAGGTGGAGTGCATATGACAATTTCCTTTACTCCTGCCACCATTGCCGGAACTACAGTCATAAGCACTGAGGAAGGATAAATATATCTTCCGCCCGGGATATACACACCAACTCTTTCCAGAGGGAGCAAGATTTGTCCGATCTCTTTGCCCTTACCCGGCTTTATGGTCCATGAACCTGCCTCTTTTTTAAACTGGGTATTGTGATATTCTTTTATATTTCTGTAACTTACCTCTAATGCCTCTACCAGATCGGGAAAGGTTTTTTTTACTTTTTTTGAGGACAGTTCAATTTCTTTACTCTTAACCTTAATATTATTAATATCTTTAGCATCAAACCGGTCAAATTTTTTGCAAAACTTCAAGATTGCCCTGTCTTTGTTTGCTTCCACTTCCTTTAATATTCTGTCCACTGCCTTTTCTACAGAGCTGGAAATTTTTAAACTCCGGCCAAAGAGAATGTCTATGTCTTCAAGCTTTTCTGGTTTTTCTATCTTTAAAAAATTATAATTCATAAAAAGACCTTTGATACTTTTAAATGTTTTTATTAATATACCTGAAGAAAATAAAATTAGCAAAACAGACTTAAAATTATAGGTAAAATGTTAAAATATTCAACTTTAAAATCAAAAATCCTGCTTCATATTTGCTGTGGAACCTGTGCCCTTTATCCTTATTTTCTGTTAAAACAGGACTTTGATATAACTTTTTTTTATTATAATCCTAATATTCATCCGGGAGAAGAATATATTAAAAGACTCAGGTGTATAAAAATGATCTCAAAAAAATATTCCATCCCACTGGCGGTTGGAAAATATGAAGTAAAAAAATGGTTCAGATTAACCAGAGATTTAAAAGATGAACCCGAAGGCGGCAGCAGATGCAGTTTATGCTTCAGGATGCGTCTGGATAAAACTGCTGATACAGCAAAAAAGCAGGGTTTTGATTTATTTGGAACCACACTAACTATAAGTCCCCATAAAAACTATAAAATTATAAATTCTCTGGGACTGGAACTTGCTTCTAAAAAGGGAATTAATTTTTACCAGGCCGACTTTAAAAAAATGGATGGTTTTAAAAAAACCATTGAATTAAGCAAAGAATTAAATCTGTACCGTCAAAATTATTGCGGCTGTATATACAGTAAAAGATAAACCAAATGCTTTAGAAATTACAGTAAATATAGGTAAGATAGTATAGGTAAGACAGCTTTCTTAAAGAAAAATGTTTACCAAGAGTCAAATTGTCATTCTTCCATATTTTCTTTCAGCTGCTTTTTTTCCTTAAACTTTTTAATTACATGATAGGCTATAACAAACGCCGCAATTATGGTAATGAAATTTATTATATATACTACCTTAACCGGACCCCAGAAGGCGCTGTCTATACGGTAAGATTCAATAAACGTCCTGTAAATCGAATATACTCCCAGATACACACAGAGTATCAATCCATATGGAATTCTATCAGGTTTGTTTTTATAAAATCTGTGCATTAACATAAGAAGGGCAAACAACAGGAGGTTTGCTATCGATTCATATAAAAAAGTGGGGTGAAAATATTCATAACTTGCGTAATCATAAGGCCTGTTAGCAGGGTTTATATAAATAGCCCAGGGAAGATTTGTCGGTCTTCCGAAAGCTTCCTGATTAAAAAAGTTGCCCCATCTTCCTATAGCCTGTCCGAGTATCAGGCTGGGAGCAGCTATATCAGCCCATAACCAGAAATCAAGCTTTCTTACTTTACAAAATATAATAAGAGCTAAAATTCCCCCCAGGATGACTCCATGTATGGCAAGCCCACCTTTCCTGAATGCAAAAATATAAATCGGGTGCGCGCTATAATAAGACCAGTTCACCATGACATGAACCAGCCTGGCTAAAAGAATTGAAGATATCACTGCAAATGGCGCAAAATTTAAGATTTCTTCTTCTCTCTTGCCTCTGTACCTGGCTGTAAAATAAGCAACAGTAAAACCTATAATCAGTGCCAGTGCAGTTATTATGCCATACCATCTTATCTCTAATCCAAATATACTGAAAGCTATAGGGTCTATAGACAAAACATCCTCCTTAAAAAAGTAAATTAGTGCCTGTTTAAAATCAAGCTTATAAATATTTAAGATTTTATCACAAATTTAAGTAAAAATTTATTTAAAAATTAATTTTATTTAAAAATGGTAAATACCTGGATAAAAAACCTATAACTGAAGCCATTGAATCTGTTACAAAAACAATTCCCAGAGCTATAAGAAAGATTCCTGAAATAATAGACACCACATTAAGATGCTTGTTTATTTTTTTAAAAAAACTGGAAAAGAAACTTATAAATATACCTGTAAGTATAAACGGTACACCCAATCCAAGTGAAAATATGCTAAGAAGTACAATCCCCTGAAGTAGGGTATCCAACCGGCTGGCCAGAAGTAAAATAGCTGATAAAATCATGCCTACACAGGGAACCCATCCAAATGAAAAAACTACTCCTATAATAAAAGACCCTAAATAACCGGATTTTAAATTAGCAGGAATATTAAACCTTTTTTCAATATTTAAAAAAGAAATCCTGAAAAGACCCATATACTGCAGCCCAAAGATTATCAGTATAACTCCACCAACTCTAGTAATAATGCCAATGTAGTCTTTCAACATCCGGCCGATAGCAGCAGCAGTTGAGCCCAGGATTATAAAAATTATAGAAAATCCCAGTACAAAAATTATACTGTTTACAAATAAGTAAAGTCTTTCTGAAATTCTTATATTCTTATTTTTATAGATTGCCTTGCTTGACATAAGGCTTATATAAACTGGAACCAGCGGTAAAACACATGGAGAAAAAAATGCCAGCAGTCCCGCAATAAAAGCAGTAAAAAAACCGATTTCTAACATTTATAATGCATCTTTTATATTATTTTCCAATTGTTCTCTGGTCATCATACCGATATTCTTAAATATGACCTTTCCATCTCTATCCAGCATAAAAGTAGTAGGAATCGCATTTATGCCCCACTTGCTCGCAACATTTGCATTATCAATTAAAATAGGATAATTTATATTGTAATCCTCAACAAAACTTCTTAAAGTGGAAATATCTTCATTTGATACCCCTATAAATTGAACATCTTTAGACTCATACTCATTATATACTTCAACAAAGTCGGGAATCTCCTCTCTACAGGGGGGACACCACGTAGCCCAGAAATTTAATATTAAAACTTTTCCATTAAAATCAGACAATGATATTTCATTTCCATCCAGATCCATTAGTGTGAAATCACCATAAGACGACTTACAGCCTGTAAAAATAAAGAAGCTTGTAATTATAAATACCATTAAAGTTATTAGAAAATTTCTTTTCAACCCGGTCTCCTTACTAATTTAAAAAAGCTTTTTCCCTACAGAACTTATACAAGGTCTCCATAGCTTTGTTATTTTAAAATATGTCACCTTTCTTGCCCACATCATTAAACACAAAATCACATATATAATCAACACATAATACATCAAAAAAAGAACGGATTACCTTCCCTTCCAGGGCTGCCGTATATAGCAACTATTTTAAATTCTCTATGTTTATCCGGATTGCTGTTATTCATATACAAATTCTCATAAAGCAAGACAGCAGTAATTCATTAATAATAATTATTCAGCAGTCTGTTAATGTCTATATCTGTTATAATATGATCGACCAGCGGTTTTCTTTCTATTTGCTTCAGTCCATCCTCATATAATGGTCTTTCCACCTGATAGAAAATTCCTATAGGTATTTTTTCCTCTTCCATGGATCTTTTAATTGCTTCATTCAGGTCACTTTTATCATAACTTTTAGGTTCATCCAGCTTATATATCTTCTCTCTATAAAAGTCATATGTATTTTGTTTGTTGAATGTTACACATGGCTGCAGGACATCTATAAAAGAAAAGCCTTTATGCTTTATAGCCTTTCTTATTATTTCTGAAAGATGACCGGTATCTCCTGAAAAGCCTCTTGCAACGTATGTTGCTCCGGATGCCAGAGCCAGCAAAACAGGGTTGACCGGTTTCTCCAGCACTCCTGATGGTGTTGATTTAGTTTTAAAACCTTTATCACTTGTCGGAGCAGTCTGTCCAGTAGTGAGCCCGTAAACTTTATTATTATGCAAGAGATAAGTCATGTTAATATTTCTTCTGCATGTATGTATAAAGTGGTTCCCACCAATACCGACTCCATCGCCATCTCCGCCCATAATTATTACATTCAACTTATGATTTGCAAGTTTCGCCCCTGTAGCTACCGGAAGCGCCCTTCCATGCAAAGCGTGAAACGCATAAGTTTTTATAAAATTAGCACCATTACCCGAGCAGCCAATGCCATAGACAATCAGGATTTCATGTGGAATCAGATAAAGCTTTACAAATGTTTTTTTAAGTGAATTCCAAATCCCGTAATTTCCACATCCAGGACACCATGTGGGTTTTCTTCCAGTGTTGAAATCACCGGGTTTTAAATTATAATTTTCTTTTGAAGATTTGCTTTTAGTCTTGTCCATTACCATTTATTGTCAGAGTAATATTCATTTAATATAAATAATTTAAACTTCTATTCTATTTTTTCAATGCCACTAATAATTTCCTCAGGTATAAACTGCCTTCCACTATATTTTAATATTTTATTTTTTATCTTGTAACCAGTATTCATCATTATAATTTTTGCCAGTTGTGACGTCTTGTTATTCTCTACTACTACATTTTTATTGCTTTCTCCAATAATTCCCTCAATAGATTCGCTGTCAAACGGATACAAATAGGTAAAGTGAATCAAATTTACTTTTTTTTCCTTCTGATTCAATATATTCATAGCTTCAAGAATAGGACCCTTACAAGAACCCCAACTCCAGATAGTAATTTCAGCATCTATAGGACCATAAATTTTGGGAAGAGGAATTTCTTCAATCAACTTCTTTATTTTTCTAAACCTTTTATCTACCATAATCTTCCTATTGTGAGCACTTTCTTCAGAATATCCATCCTCATTGTGTTCATCACTGTTAGCTATATGAATTCCACCTTCTATTCCGGCTACAACTCTGGGAGAGATGCCATCGTCAGTATTAAAATAACGCCTGTACCCTCCATCTATATCTTTGCTTTTACTTAACAATTTGCCCCTGTCCACTGTTATATTTTTAAAATCAAATTTTTCATACGAAAAATGGCTTTCTGATAAATATTTATCCAGCATTATAATTACCGGAATTTGATATTTGTCGGCAAGATTAAATGCCTCACCCGTAAGGTAAAAACATTCTTCAGGATCACCAGGTGCTATTACTACCCTTAAAAATTCGCCATGAGACGAGTGGACCGCAAATAACATATCTCCCTGTTCTGTCCATGTAGGCAGACCAGTGGCAGGAGCAGGCCTCTGGCATAATACAATAACAATAGGAGTTTCAGTCATGGCAGCACTGCTTATTCCTTCATTCATAAGAGAAAAGCCGCCACCCGATGTAGCAACCATTGCCCTTGCACCCGCAAAAGAGGCGCCAATTGCCATATTAATCACTGCTATTTCATCCTCTGCGTGTTTGGTCACAATATTATAATCGTCTTCTATAGAAGCAAACAGGTGAAGTATTGAAGAAGAAGGGGTCATAGGATAAGCGGCATAAAATTTACAACCAGATCTTACCGCACCTAAAAAAACCGCATCATTGCCTGTTACCAGCATTTTACTTACCGGCTTTACTATTTCCAGTTCATAAATATTTATTTTTAATTTTTCTTTTATATATTTATACCCTAATTCAGATGATTTAATATTCAAACTAACAATTTCAGACCCTTTCCCGCCAAAGATATCCTTTATTACATTTTTAAGTATTTCCAGGTCATAATTTAACAGAGCAACCGATGCTCCCAATGAAACATTATTTACCATAACTTTAGGAGCTCCTAATTCTGAAATTATTTTAGAAAAAGGTACCATAACATAATTAATATCTTTCCTCGCCTTTTTAAAATCTTCGATATTGCAATCATTTTCATCATAAACAATATACCCTCCATATATTACTTCTTCCTGGTGAAGTCTGATAGTCTCCTCATTCAACGCGACCAAAATATTTATATCCTTATTGGTGGAGAAAATTTCATTAGAGCTTATCCGGATGGTATAAGTATTATGCCCGCCTCTTATCAGGGAAGAATATTCGTTGTTATCAATAACATAATATCCCTTTTTGGTAAAGATCTTTGAAAAAATTTTTCCGGTGTATAATATTCCAAAACCAGCTTCCCCGCCAATCTTCCAGGTTAAATTTAAGACCTTCATTAATTTCCCTAATTTTTTAAATTAATTCTTAATATAATGATAATGATATTACCCGGGCAATTTATTTGCAACTATTCATACAAGCTCTATTCAGGCTCATGTTCCTGTAAATCAATTATCCAAAAACATATCAGAGGCTACTTTTTAATTTTCATAGCAAAATTATGACTTTTTTAAGATAATAAGTTTGAATTTTAAATATTGCAAACAATTATTTATATGATGAGGAATACTCTTAAAGACCACATTAGGACACTTTTCAGGCCTCCGGTTATATCATGGGCTCTATATGATCTTGCCAATACTTCGTTTGCGGTGGTGATAATTACCCTAATTTTTCCGGTTTATTTTACAAGTATAATAGTATCCCCGGAAATTTATTCCCAAAATTTTGGAGACTTGGTGTGGGGAATTGCCAGCGGTGTTTCTATGATAATCGTATCCTTCCTGGCACCTATATTTGGTGCAATTGCAGATACCTCAAGGTCCAAGAATAAATTTTTGACTTTTCTTACCCTGGCCTGTATTTTTTTCAGCTTTCTTCTATTCTTCTTAAAAGAAGGAATGGTCACCCTGGCTGTAATTTTATTTATTATTTCCAATGTTTTTTATCAGACTTCAATGGAGTTTTATAATTCATTTTTACCCCAGCTATCGTCAAAAAAAAATACCGGGATTATATCCGGTTTCGGCTTTTCAGTAGGCTATCTGGGAGGTCTTTTAATTTTAATCTTAACATTTCCTTTCGTAAGAGGAGGGCTGGAACCGTCAAATTTATCAAATATTAGAATTACCTTTCTTATTACCTGTATCTTCTTTTTGATATTTTCACTACCATCTTTTATACTACTCAAGGATTCACCGGCTATTAAAACCGTAAAAATCAGTACCTCTTATATTTCGTATGGATTTAAAAAACTGGCAAATACTTTAAAGAATATAAAAAAGCGTATGAATCTTACAAAATTCTTAATTTCATATTTTCTTTTCTGTAATGCTTTCTCTATTCTGGCTCTTTATGCGGCCATATACGCTAAAAATACCCTAAAACTTGAGTTGCTCGAAATAACCATTCTTTTTATATTAGGGCATATACCCACTATTATAAGCTCTTTTTTCTTTGGCTGGCTAACCGATAAGATAGGTCCAAAAGTAACCATTACTATAACTTTAATTATGTGGATTATAATAATACTTCTGATAACCGCTTTTATTAATATAAGAACAGTGTTTTATATATGCTGGATATTAGCTGCTATCTCTACGGGATCGACTCTGATAGCAAGCAGAAGTCTTATGACTTTTCTCATACCCCGGGATAGTGAGGCTGAATTTTTCGGCTTTTATTCCATAAGCGGCAAGGTATCCGCGATTATAGGTCCTACTGCATTTGGTGTAATATCCTTTATTACCAAAAGCCAGAGAATAGCTCTGCTAAGCACTTTGTTTTTTCTTATAGGTGGACTTGTAGTTTTACAATTTGTGAAGGTTCCCATATACAGGCTAAGAAACTTCTAATGTCAGACATATAAAGATTTCTGCATTCTCACTTTTTCTTCTAATTTTAGCTGCTGTAGAAGTGCCCGCAGAAATAGCTCCAATTATTACAATTTTTTTTCCTTATTTGTCATAGATCCCAATTTTCTATTTTAATGATAATCTTCTGAGTCTTAATGAATTGCTGACCACAGAAATACTGCTAAAAGCCATAGCTGCTGCAGCAAATATCGGACTTACAAGTATTCCAAAAAACGGATAAAGTACTCCTGCAGCAACCGGGATCAATATTATATTATAAAAAAATGCCCAGAATAGATTCTGCCTTATAATTCTTACAGTATTTCTTGAAAGTATTATTGCCTTGAGGACTCCATATAAGTCTCCCTTAATTAATGTAATCTGACTCGATTCCATAGCAACATCGGTTCCAGTTCCAATGGCAATACCTATATCTGACTGCGCCAATGCAGGTGCATCATTTATACCATCTCCGACCATAGCAACGATTTTCCCCTCTTTCTGAAGTTTTTTAATTTCCTCTGCTTTTTTTCCGGGTAATACTTCCGAAATGACTTTATCAATCCCTGCTCTCCTGCCAATAGCCAGAGCCGTGTTTCTATTATCACCGGTAAGCATTACCACTTCCAGTCCTAATTTTTTTAATCTCAAGACAACATCCTTAGCATTGTTTTTTAGAGCATCAGCAAAAGCTATAATACCTGCAGGTTTATTATCAACTGAAACAAATACAGGGGTAAGTCCCATTTCTGAAAGCTTTTGTTCTTCTTCCTCCAGATTGCCCAACGGAACCTTATTTTCCATCATCAATTTTAAGTTTCCTTTAAGAATCTCTCTGTCATCCACTTTCGCTCTTATACCCTTACCAGCTATGGACATGAATTCTTGCGGCTCTTTTAATTTCAAACCAGAATCCTTTGCTTTCTTTACTATTGCCTTACCAAGAGGGTGTTCAGAATACAGTTCTGAACTTGCCGCTATATATAGCAACTGTTCAGATGTGTTTATTAAACTGCCCTTTTTAACAATTATCTCACTTACTTCCGGTTCACCCCTGGTTAATGTACCAGTTTTATCAAATACAATGATATTTAATCTGTGAGCAAGTTCAAGGCTTTGGGCATCTTTTATTAAAATTCCATTTTCTGCACCCCTGCCTGTACCGACAATTATTGCTGTAGGCGTGGCAAGTCCCAGAGCACAGGGACAGGCAATAATAAGTACTGAAACAAAATTGACCAGAGCAAAAGTTATGGAAGGTTTTGGTCCCCATATAAGCCACACAGTAAAAGTGACTAAAGCTATTAAGATAACCGCAGGCACAAAATAACTGGCAACTTTGTCTGCCAGTCTCTGTATGGGAGCTTTCGAAGCCTGTGCTTCCTCTACCAATCTTATTATCTGACTGAGAAATGTATCCTTCCCAACTCTGGTTGCTCTAAATTTTAAAAAACCGGTTAAATTTATGGTGGACCCAATTACTTCATCTCCAGGTTTTTTATCAACTGGTATTGACTCCCCTGTAGCCATAGATTCATTTACAGCTGAATCTCCTTCTATTATAGCCCCATCTACTGGTATCTTTTCCCCGGGCTTAACCAATATAATATCTCCTACTGCTACATCATCTACATCAATCTCTTCTTCTTTTCCATCTCTGATTACTGTTGCTTTTAATGCTCTTAGTTTTAAAAGCTTTTTAATTGCGCTTGAAGCCCTGCTTTTTGACTTTGCTTCGAAAAACCTTCCAAGAAGTATCAAAACAATAATCACTGCTGCCGTATCAAAGTATATATGGGGCTCAATTCCAAATTTTATAAAAAAATCAGGAAAAAATGTTACAAAAGTACTGTAAATAAAAGCAGATAAGGTTCCTACGGCAACCAGGGTATTCATATCTGCAGTTCTATATTTGAAAACCACAACCAGTCCGTTATAGAATTGAGAACCCACCCATATCTGAACAGGACAGGCTAAAATAAAAATAATGATATATCTGATTTTAATTGAAAGTAAAGAAAGCCCGGGAATTAGGTTCATAGAAGACAGCATTATTATTATAGCGAGAAAAGCTCCTACAACTAACTTTTGAAGAAGCTTTTTCTGAATCTCTTTTTCTATAAGCTCTTTTCTCTCTTCTAAAGTAAGTTTGCTTTTCCGGTCCATAACCCCCTTCTTATCTGTTCTAAGATGGACTAATTTAAGTAATAAGCTCGTAACCTATACTTTTTATTATTTTCTTTATTTCATCCAGGTTCAGCTTATCATTGTCATATTCAATGGTTACCTTTTCTGTAGCAAAATTAACAGTCGCTTCAGCTACTCCATTAGTTTTGTTAAGTACTGTTTCTATTTTTCTCACACATGATGCACAGGTCATTCCCAGAACTGGATATGTTTCCTTAACTCTTGCCATTTTATTATCCTTTCAAAAAATACTGATTTGTTATAGTCAATTACAGCTGTCTTATCAGGCATTTTTTAACATTCAAAACATGATCTTCAATAATAAAATTATAATATATTATCTCACTATAATATTAATATATATTAATATAATAATAATAATAAAAAACAAAAAAAGATTTTTAAAAGAGATAATTTAAAACAAAGCTCAGATAACCTTCACTTATACCGGTAGTGATAAAGGCTATAAATTCATTACGGGATAAAGATCTTAAATATAAATATCTAAACACAGAAAATTTTAATTATTTTGCTATGTCTTTTTGTTCAGCTATTACTTTTTTTATGAATTCTATTTCTTTTTCGGTAAGGTCTTTTATCTTTTCGTAATTTGAAACAACACTATTTACAATCTCATTATATTTTTCCCTGGTTATGTTCTTAATCCTACTGGCTTTCTCTTCAACTTTATTTCCTATATCTTTTGTTATTCTTTTTATATCCGCCCTTAACTCTTCACCAGTTTTAGTAGTCAAAAATAGTGCTGTAACTGCCCCTACTACAAATCCCAGAGTAAATCCTATAAAAACACCCTTTATGGTTCCTGATGATCCGCTATTACACATAAAATCCTCCTGTGGTCTAAAACAAAAACTTTCTTAAATACTATGTCTATTATACATATTATAAAAATTATTTTTAATATATTTTTAATAAAAATATTTTTCTAATAATATTTATAAATTAAACACTTTTACCGGGCATCTTGTGCTTTTCTTTTTTCAATCTTTATATAGAACTTCCCGCTTTATTTCTTTAAAGCTTCTACTTCTAAGGGCTCCCTGCTGCATTAACAATTAATTTTATTAATCTCACCATGGTCTCTATTCCTATTCCAATAATAATTAATATTAGAACTGTAATGACAATTGGATTGAGAATACCGGTTAAATCTCTCGGGAATACTGTAAAATCAAACGGGAATATAGTGAGCAGCGAAATAATAGCTGTCAGTCCAAACAAATTAAGAACAATACGGATAATCTGACGGAAGAAATAACCATCATAGATAATCAATAAGATACTCCCGATCATAGATGCAACCAGCGCTACCGATACAATAGGCAGCCATTGACTGAAGCTTTCCGTCAGGAGGGGGTATCTATGCCAGATACCGTCATAATGATAGTAAGCTATATATGACTGGTAAAAATTAAAAAATACAAATAATATAACACTCCACATAATAGCAAAGCTGTAGCCGGTTATTCGCCCGCCTCTTGTACCCTTAAAGTAATGATCTACTTTATCCCCGACTTCTTCTATCTTCCTGCCAAATTCCTTTCCTGCTTTTTCTGTTTTTTCTCCGAACTTTTTCATTTTTTCATCTAATTTCTTTTCCCATTCAAATTTTTTTTGGTTAATATCCTCTTCTTTTTCTTTATCATCTTTAAAATAATCAGATACACTCTCTCCAAAATTCCGGGCAGCTTTTCCAAAATCCTTAAATTTGTCTTTTACTTCTTCATCCCTAAACCTTTTCCCAAAAGCCTTTGCAGAATCTTCAGTACTTTTTGCAAATTCCTTTGCTTTTTTCTTCAGTTCTGGGTCACTGAAAATTTTACCGATTGCTTCCCCAAATTCTTTTACCATATCGCCAAAGCTTTCTATCGCGCTTTTATCCTTCTTGTTCTCAGCCATTCTGAACCCCCCTTTTTATATTCCTGAATACTATTATAATTTTTAAAATCTATTAATCTACCCGTAACTCTTTTATATATTATATTTTATAAACAGTCAATTTAAAAAATAAAAAATCTCTAACTCCAAATCATTCCACTTTCAATTTTTCCCTGACATATTCTGATAAAAAGGAAAGGGGCTATCTTTTTGGATAGCCCCTTAATTTTAAATTTACAGTTTCCCGTTTTTTAATAATCTTTTTTACTTTTTCTTGCCGGTGCCTTTCTCTTTCTCACTAGCAAGCCTACAAATAATCCGATAGTCAGTAACGGAACTGCAGCTGCAAAAACAATTATAAAAGGGTAAAAATTAATTTTATGCCAAAGTGTCTCTTTGATTCAGATAGTAAAATAAATTAAATCTTTTGACAAGGATTTTTTAAGTATTTTTAGCTTTTACAGTTATAAAAATAATTTGGAGTTAGCCTGTAAGCCGAGTTCTGTAATACCTATGAGCTTAATCATAAGCACCCGTAGTCATCCATCTGGGATAAATATTACTATTTACCTCTAGCGGCCTAACCCGGAAGAAGGCGGGCCACCTTATACTTCCCTATTTGGCCTTTCTCCGGATGCGGTTTACCAAGCCAGCCTGTCACCAGACTGCTGGTGAGCTCTTACCTCACCATTTCACCCTTACCAGGATATATAAAATCCTGGCGGTATATTTTCTGTTGCACTAGCGCTGGGATTAGCTTTTACACCAGTCCCGCTGGGTATTGCCCAGCATCCTGCCCTGTGGAGCCCGGACTTTCCTCACAAGCAAAGCTTGCGCGACTACTCGGCTAACTCCGGTTATATATTACAGATATTTAGCAAAAAATCAATACAGCCTTATTCATCTATATTCCCGAAGCTTATCTTTGATTCTCCCTCATAGGTTAATTCTCTTTTATCAAGCGCCTGATTTACAAGCCTGTCAGCTTCTATATTATGTTTCCTTGAGATAAGCCGGAGATCTACAATATCGTACTTGCTGAGTTTTTCAGATACTTTCAGGTATATTTTTAAAATACCAGAGTCTTTTATCTTCCAGACTTTTTTAATCTGGTTATTTAGAAGCTTACTGTCAGTAAAAAGTATTATTTTCCTGCAGTGATATTTTTCTACCAGATCAAGGACTTTATCCAGAGCCATATACTCGGCCACATTATTGGTACACTCACCGATATGGGCGCTAAGCTCTCCAAGTTTCTTATCTTTATCATCATACACTACGGCACCAACCGCTGAAGGACCGGGGTTACCTCTTGAACCTCCATCAAAGTATATTTTTAAATAACCATAATTTTCTTCTGTCATTTAAGATTCCAGTTCCTTTTTTATACTATCTATTTCACCTCTGTAAATTACAGCCATCCTGCCGCATATCGGACAACTGTAGATTTCATCTACATCCTCTATCTTTTCGGCCGCAATTGCCGGTATTTGCATATTGCATACATTGCAGAAATTATCCTTCAGCACTGCAACAGCGATACCTCCTTTTTTACCTTTGAATTCCTTGTATTTTTTAAAACAATCATCAGGTATCTTTAGAATAACATCATCCCTTCTCTTTTTTAATCCTTCGATGACATTTTCTAAAACCTCTAGCTTTTCATTCATCTCGTTTTTTATCCTGTTAACATTTGCTTCTGTTCTGTCTTTCTCTGCTTTAGCCAGCTTTACCTTTTCTGACATTTCTTCCATTTCGATCATAATTTCCAGGATTTGGTCTTCCAGTTCTGAAATTTTTTGTCTTAATATTTTTACTTCAATCTGGTAATTTTCCAGTTCCTTTGCGCTTGTAATGGTACCGCTGAACAATTTATTCTCATCATTTTTAATCTTTTCATTCTGCATTTCAACAGTATCTTCAAGTTTCTTACGATTGCTATCTAAATCATTATATTTACCATTTATTTTATCAAACTTTTCCTTAACTTCAGTAAATTCCTTCTCAGCAGAAACTAGTTTCTTATTATTTTTAACCTTTTCTATCTCAGCCGACCTTGCAGAAATTGCATTTTCTATTAACTGCAATTCCACCAGATCTACTACATTAAACTTTAAATCAGTCAACTTGATACCTCCAGGATTTATAGCCCAACCTGCTTTTTAATATATCAATTTTAATTTTCTGTTTCTGGAAAAAATCTTCCAGTTTATTACACATATCGGTAATAGCCAGCTTTTCACTGCTGCCATGACCTATTGCAACAATTATCTTACCGCTTTCTATGATCTGTAAGGCATTATGATAACCAATCTCGCCCACTATAACCAGATCATAATCAATATCTGCCAATCTCCGTGCAATAGAATTACCGCTCCCGCATACCACTGCTACTTTCCTGATTTTTTTACTATCCACCTTTATATCTTTTTTATACAGCCACTTAAAACCATCAATTCCCAGCCTGTTTTTAATCTTCCTTGTAAAATCTCTAAAAGACTCTGGCTCTTTCAATTTTCCCAATCTTCCAATCCCGGCATCCTTAAACTTATTTTCAATCTTATACACATCATATGCTACTTCTTCATAAGGATGTGCCTTTATGGTTGCATCAATCAGGTTACTCAGGTTTCTTTCATTTACAATGCACTCTATTCTTACCTCATCAACATAATTCACACAGCCAACTTCACCTATATAAGGTTTTGAACCTTCCTGTGGAATAAAAGTACCTTTCCCTTCTATATTAAAAGTACAGCATGAATAATTTTGCCATTTGCCCCCACCATGCTGACAGATAACTTTTCTAATTTTTTCCTCTGCTTCTTTTGGTACAAAAACAACAAATTTATACCACTGTTCATATCGTTCTTCAATTATTTCTGTACCGGTTAAATCCAGAGTACTGGCAACAAAATCATTTAATCCCCCTTTCATCAAGTCATAATTGGTATGAGCACAGTAAACTGCTACCCTGTTTTCTATCAGCGCCAGTATTTCTTTTTCACCGGCTTTCGAACTTAGAATAGTATCAAGAGAGTTAAATATTAATGGATGATGGGCAAGTATTAAATCAGAGTTAAGATTGACTGCTTCATCTACTACATCACCGGTTATATCCAGAGTTATAAGTATTTTATTGATATCACTCTCGAGATTTCCAATCTGCAGGCCTACCTTATCCCAGCTTAGAGCCAGGTTCCTATTAAAAATCTTATCCAGAGATAAAGCAAGCTCTTTAAGGATCATTTTGACTCGATAAAATTGTATTATTAGAATAAATATTATAATATTTATTCTGAAATAAAAAGAAATTCTTTATGTTAGTTATACCATTTCCCAAAGGAGGACAATTGGGCATACTAGACAATGAGAAAATGATTCTCGAAAGTATACCGGAAAAAATGATAAAGGTTCTTTATGATTTCCCCAGGCAATTCAAAGCAGCAGAAAACATCATCCGTAAAGAAAAATTATCATTCGATATGAAATTTAAAAATGCATTAATTCTAGGTGTAGGAAGTTCAACAAATACCGCGTATAGATTAATAGATTCAATAGAGATAAACAGATCAAACATCCCTGTTGTTCTTTGCTCGAAAACTACTATACCTTCATGGGTAGATAAATATTCCCTGGTTGTTGCTATTTCCCATAGTGGTAATTCAATTGAAGTGATTAAAGCAGTTGATAAGGCTCTAAACTCGGGTATTAAAGTCATTGCTGTTACTACCGGTGGTAAATTGAAAGACAAAGCAACTTATAATAAAAATATAAAACTTATTGAGTATGAAGTAGATATAATATCCAGAATGGCAGTGGGCTATATTTACGTATTCATGGTAAACATATTAAATAGAGCAGGTGCTGTCGATATTTGCAGTGACAAAAAAGACTGTCTTTTAGGAATAGACTGGGACAAAGTTGAAAATGCAATATTTGAATTTTCAAAGGAATTGAGTCCTGATATAAAAACATATAAGAATATTGCCAAAAAAACTGCAATCAATCTTTTTGGCAACATTCCAGTTATATATGGTAGCAATAGATTGACCGAAACAGTAAGCTTCAGGTTAAAAAGCCAGATCTGTCTTAACAGCAATAACTTTGCCCATTTCAATACATTACCGCAACTGGATCACGATGAAATAGCTGTATGGGAGATGAAATCTGAATTAAGAAATAAATTTTTTGTGATTTTTATTACTGATAAGGATTCGAAAAGAGACACTATAAGAAGAGTTGAAATTTTAAAAGGCATTCTTATTGAAAAAGGAATTAATTTTGAGGAAATAATACTGGAAGGTTCAAATGATGCTGTTAAAGTATTTTCTGGTATCTTTCTTGCTGACTGGATTAGTGTTTACCTGGCAGTTCTAAACAAAGTAGACCCAACTTCTTCAAAACTCCTTGATTTAATGAAAACCAGATTTGAACGTGGCAGTTCTTCTGAAAAACGTCCAAATATACCAGATAATGTCAAGTGAGTATTTCTTTTGGTAAAAATAAATGGTGGGCCCACCAGGACTTGAACCTGGGACCTCCGCATTATGAGTGCGCTGCTCTAACCAACTGAGCTATGGGCCCTCGATGAGGATAATCCTGTGTTAGACAATTGCATATATTAATAGAAATTATAGAATAAGTCAATTAAACGATAGCTCTGCTGAATTTACTTGGATAAGGGTAAGGGTTAATGTTCATCGTTTACCATTACCCCCAAAGCGAGGCACATTCTGATTGTTATTTATGCGTCTTTGCAATGTTGGATATCTTTCAATTGCACTGTCTAATATCTTTTCTATTAAATTTGGATATAATATCCCTGCTTGTTTAGCAGTTTCTACAAACCCACTGTAATTCATGAACAAGCCTGGCATTGAGTTTACTTCTATCAACCATGGAATATTATTGTCATCCAGTATGAAGTCAATTCTTACATAATCTCTACAACGTAATGCTCTATACACTTTTATGGATAAATTTTGAATATTTATTGTTTGTTCTTTTGAAAGATTTGCCACAACTGTTCTATCAGTCCTGTATCCCTCATCCGTTTTTAGGTCAATAGTAAACAATTTTTTGCCACTAGATAGTTCACTAGAAACTGTTTTTGTTTCTAAAATAGCTAAGAATATAGGATTCTTGTCACCTACAATCCCTATGGTAAGCTCTCTACCTTTTATGAATTCTTCCACTAATGCGGGTTGGTTAAACTTATTAAATATTCTCCTCACAACAGACCACAATTTCCTCTCTGTATCTACAACTGAGTCCTTGTATATTCCTCGGCTGGAACCTTCTCTTAATGGTTTTACAATTAATGGAAACTTTAGTGTTGGAGACAGTTTCATGGTTGTTTTTTTAATTACTTGATAATGGGGTGTAGGTATCCCCATATTCATGATTATTTGTTTTGTGATGGATTTGTCTATGGCTATCATATTGGCTAATCCTGCACTACCAGTGTAAGGGATTTGTAAAAAGTCGAGTAGAGTTGGAACAAATGATTGTTTGCTCTCACCCCTTATACCTACACTGAGGTTGAATACAAGGTCCACTTTTTCTTTTCTCAAATTATCAATTAATGTATCATCTCCCTCAAGAAGTACTGTATTATATCCTTTTGCCTGTATAGCCTTCTTGATTGTTTGGAGAGTTTTTCCTTTCATTTGTGGGCATCTCCGGTATATTTTCTCCTCTGTTTTTTTGAAGTGTCTTTTATTATATGCTATTCCAATTTTTAATAGGCGATTAAAATCCTTTATAATGCTTAATGTTTCTTTGGATAACTTAGGAACTATTGGATGTTTTCTTTTGAACTCTGAGTTATGCACTCTTTCCATAACTTTCTTGATAAGTTCTCTATTGAATCCTATTTTTACCATATCTTTTTCTGAGCACCTTAAATCAGAGATGTAATAAAGTATGGGGTCAGCTTCCTCATACGTGAAACCATATTCTTTCTCATCTGTTTGACCTGGCCACATTCCCCCACTAGGAGGTTTCTCAATGATACTTTTAGGTACACCTATTGCTTCAGCTAATTCTATTACATGTGTCTTATAGAGATTTTTAAGTGGCAATATATCACTGGCAGGATCGCCAAACTTTGTAAAATAGCCCAGTAACGTTTCAGATTTGTTAGAAGTACCTAATACTACTGCTTTATACAAATCAGCATAATAATATAGTAGAGCAGATCGTTCCCGAACCATTTTACTACCTACTCTTCTTGGATTTTCATGTGGATGATGTTTTAGAAAGCTATCAATCATCGGGCTTATGTCGATCTCTATGTATTCGATGCCCAGATTGCTAGCCACAAACTTGGCATCCTCGATCACATCTTTAGTGCTCGTCTTGTAAGGCATGATCAAGGCAGTAAGGTCCTCCTTACCCAAAGCTTCGCAAGCAAGATAGGCAACTACAGCAGAATCAATGCCACCAGAGAGTCCTATAATCCCCTTATCATATGGACTCTTTTCCACTTCACTTCTGATAAACTCAACCAATTCTTGATTAACCAAACTCGGATTTATCTTTGGAAATTTCATTTTTAATAATCACCTTCATAGTTATTTACCTTACTAGTCATTATACCTACCAGTGAGCAAATTGCAATTTCACCTAAATTTTTTCATTCTTTTGTTATGTTTAAAAACATTCTTATTTGCTGGTCAGAGATTTTATCTACTATAATATTCACATCAATTCTTTCTTTTTAAAACTAAAATATCCGCCTTCTGCAACAATAATATGATCCAGAACGCTTATTCCCATAATACTGCAGGATTTACATAATCTATCAGTTATCTCAATATCATCCAAAGAAGGTTCCGGATCACCGCTGGGGTGGTTGTGTATAAATATTACCGAAGCTGCTGACTCTTTAATTACCGGTTTTATTACTTCTCTCGGATGGACTATTGATGACGTCAAGGATCCCACTGAAATTAAGACTTCTTTTATTACCTTATTCTTTATATCCAGTAGAAGCACCCTGAACTGCTCCTTCTTTAAGTCTTTAAGAAGCGGGATATAATAATTTGCCACTTCCTCGCTGCACCTGAAACTTATATTATTTCCATTTTTCTCAGAAACTGCTCTCCTGCCCAGTTCAATTGCAGCCATAATCTGAGAAGCCTTTGCCCAGCCAATACCACCAATTTTTAAAAATTCCGAGAACGATAAATCCAGTAGGTTTTTCAGGCTGCCACAATCAGCCAGTATTTTTTTAGCCAAATCAAGAGCAGAAAATCTTTCTTTACTGTTCCCTACTCCTGTTCTAAGTATTATCGCTAAAAGTTCACAATCAGAAAGATATTCAGGTCCCTTCTTGATAAGCTTTTCTCTTGGCCTCTCAAGCTCAGGCCACTTGTTGATTGGTAGATAATTTGTTTCTGCCCTGTAATGATTCTTCAAAATGTCTTCCTCTACAAATTTCCATATTAAATAAAAATAATTGTAGCTTATTTATGCATTTATGTAAATATATAAATAAGAAATTAAGATTATATTTAATGATAATAATCTTTACTGCAGCAATTTGCGGCTTAAACTTCCTATCACATAGATTATTCCCTTTTCCCCTATAAGTATTCTATTTATCAGTCAAATTCTTTTTTTAAAGGAAATAATGGACCATAAAAGTACATATAAAAACCCGCTAAATGAAGAATAAATGTTTAAATTTGGCTAAAATCAGATGATTTTAGCAGAGAGTTGGATCCACTGGTAAAGTTAAATAATCAATGCTAAATAAAATATCATTCCTACGGTTATTGTGTAGTTGTAGTTATTAATCATGGTCATAAAACATAAGGTTATTTTACTTGAAGGTTTTTGATTTCTATAAATTTTTTTGTAATGGAAGATTTTATTCTAACATCTGGGATTTTATCGACCCATTTGCTAGCTTTTTTAAAGTCAAATGATTTAGGGAAATACAATTCCGGAAAGTAACTAAACTGTTTTTTCTTTCTTGCTGACAAGTAAAGACTATCGATTAATGCTTTTTCCGGTTCTGCTATAAGGAAGCTACCCTTTCCTTTATACCAATCAAATCCATCAAAAAATGAAGGTGTTATCTGGTGGATAGAAAATGTTCCTACCTTTGTATGAATTTTTTTTGTATGAATTGTTGAAGCCAAAGTTATTTCCTGAGGAATTTGTTCGATTATTCCATATAAATGAAGTGCACTTATAAAAGAGACATAAGCCCTGTTTTTTTGCAATAAAAAAGGAATTACAACATAAGGACTTAGTCTATCATTTCCCGTTTCTGCCCAAACACCTCTGATTATTTTAAAAATAAGTCCTTTTTTTTCAAGGGTTTTAAGCATTTGTGAAGTATTAGATAATGAACTTGCCGAAAGTATCGCTACTTCACGTGTAGTAAAAACAGGTCTATTTAGTTTTTTGGCATATGCCAATATAGATTGTCTAGTCATAGTTACTCATTAAGTCTTCTATTAGGTTGGCTACCTTTAGTTTGATCTCATCCCAGAACAAAGTTGTGCCATAAATAGTTTGTTCTTCATAAGGTAAAAATAAAACTACGCTATCACGAAACTGTTCAAATGTAACAGAAAATAAATTTTCATATGCTTTATCTAGTTTATCTTTCTTTAGAATTTTAGATTTATATATCTCCGGCCTCCCATATTGAGAACTTAAAACATATAAGTCAAAAATATCTCTTGCCTGAATTACAGACCGGGAGGCGACTGCAATTATTTTTTGTATAGTAGTAGACGAGGCATCATAGTGAGGTGTTATAAGAGGGACTAATTTATAAGTACGCAATACAGAGTCAAGAATAGATTGAACAACTATTCCTTCGCTCATATCTCTTCTTGAGAATTCAATCTTTGTAAAAAGATCTTCTCCGGCGAATGTTATTAAATGAATTTTAAATCTTTGAGTTGTTTCAGTTTGTTTTGCTTTTGTCATATCCGGTATGAGAATGCTTTCAATACCATATGGTATTAGACTATCATTAAAAGTTTGTGCAAGAAGTATTTTTAGAACTATGTCCTGAAGAGTGTCTACTCTTATTTCTGACACATCAAGATCCATATCTTCAGAATATCTAATGCTGCCAAAGAAAAACCGCATGTTTACTCCACCTTTTAAAGCATAGTGTTTAGGATCAGCCTTGCGGCCAAACCATCTTAAAAACTCTAGATGAAATACTTCTCGCTGCTGTAATGAATTATACATAATTATGTATTATAGTTTAGTTATTTATAAATTACAATACATAATTAAATTCCTTGCTGTTATTCTGCCCATAAAATATTTTTTTTATTCGCAGGGTTTTATCTAAATCAGCTGCTTCTGCTTGAAGCTGAAATATCCGCCTTCTGCAACAATAATATGATCGAGGACGCTTATCCCCAGGATACTGCAGGATTTACATAACCTATCGGTTATCTCAATATCATCCGAAGAAGGCTCCGGATCACCGCTGGGGTGGTTATGTATAAATATTACCGAAGCCGCTGACTCTTTAATTACCGGCTTTATTACTTCTCTCGGATGGACTATTGATATCGCTCTCTATCGATAGTAGTGGCACCCATATGTGGCTTATGTGGATGAAGCAAATGGTACCAAAGCTACAGTAATGAAGTATGATGGAAGCTCATGGGTGCCCGTCGGAACTGGGATCTTATCAGTTGGAGAGACAAAGTTTACATCGCTTGCTTTCAATAACGGAGTACTTTATGTAGCTTTTGGGGATCAAGCAAACGAAGGCAAAGCTACAGTGATGAAATATACCTTCGGCGAAAGTGATTTAGAGGTAGTTGATACACTTGACAGCTTCCGGTCTACTGGACCGTTTGTTCCTGAAATTACCACCCACATTACCACCACACTTGACCTTTCTCCCGAACCAACCGTAAAAGGTTTGGTTGCCACAGCCAATCTATGCACTATTACCCATATTACTGTTTTAGCTGTTGCCTATTTTGCCCCGTTTGTCAAAGAACCTAAAAGAATTCGGTTTGTTAAAAGTTTCCTTCCGAATCTTTAATTTCGTGAAGCCCTACTATTTTTTATAAATTATTATAATTATTTACAACCTTGGAGCTTATCTGGGAACAGAATTTCTGAAATTATTACCACAGCATGTTATGTTTGACAATATAACACACTACTGTATGTGGTATCTAAAAAATTTAGATTCGCATTCTCGGACAAGCTCCTAAAGACAAATGACACGATTATATATTTATATTTATTTGAAAAATAAATAAAGATTAGATAAGAATTAATTATTTATTTTTCAGAGTAAAAAAATAAAATATTTATAAATCAAAAAATTCTTAAGCTAGCTTACTGAACACTTTTTTCAAAAATTGTGCTGTTTCAACAATTGCAGGCCGTATAGCATCTGATACTACGTCCATTGTAAAAAAACCGTGTATGAAACTTTCATAGCATTTTACAGTTACCGATACACCTGCTTTCTCCAGCTTATTTGCATATTCATGTCCTTCATCCCTTAATACATCATACCCTGCAGTAATTATATAAGCAGGTGGAAGATTGGAGAAGTCTTTTGCGAAAAGCGGAGATACATAGGGATTTAAACGTTCATCTTTATTATTAAGGTATTGTTCTATACACCATATAACATCTTCTTTATTAAGGCCGTAGCCTTTTCCGAATAATTTATAGGAATCAGAATTAAAACTGGAAAGATCAACTGCCGGATACATAAGCAATTGATATCCAATATATGAGACACCCCTATCTTTTGATATATGCGTGATAACAGCAGAAAGATTACCTCCTGCACTATCGCCACACACTATTAAACGAGATGGGTCACAGCCGTATTTGTAGCTGTTTTTCAATGTCCATATCAAAGCACAGTAGCAGTCTTCAACAGGTTCTGGAAACTTATGCTCAGGAGCCAAGTTGTAATCAACTGATATAACAGCACAGGATGAAAGATTAGCAATCTGATAGCATAAGCTCTCATAGGTTCTGATATTTCCAAAAACCCAGCCTCCCCCATGAAAAAACAACACAACAGGAAAGGGTGGTTTCCCTTCTGGCTTATACAGACGAAGGGTTATATCACTTTTATAACCTCTAATAATAATATCTTTTAATTCGTTAACTTTTCCCGGTTTGCTTATTTCAGAATATGCCCTCTCGTTAGTTATAGACCTTGCTTCTTCTAGTTGGAGTGTAGATAATGGAGGTACTTGCTTTAGTTCAGCCTCTTTTAAATATTGTGCAAACTGGATATCCATATCCTTTATACCCATAATGAAAATTCTCTTCCTTTCTTAATTCTTAGTGGCCTTCGCGAAACTCTAAAACCCTTATATAATATAAAGGGTTTTAGAAGACAATTTTTGTTTTTTTTACCTTATTTCAGCTATCTTAAATGATGATGGAAGGTAAAAATTCCCAAACTTTATTTCCGTGAAACCCATAAATTTTTAATTTTTAAAACATTGTTTATTTCTTGTAAATTCCAATATTTTTTAACCCCTTTTTTCAGCTTATTTTTGACAAACCACTTAATCCCGTCTACTTTTCCTTCTGATGCAGAAGCTAACTGTAAAAAACTAGCTGCTGCAGTCAATCTATGTACCATTGCCCATATTACCGTTTTAGTTGTTGCTCATTTTGCCTCATATGTCAAAGAATCTAAAAAAAATCGGTTTGTTAAAAGTTTCCTTCCGAATTTATAATTTCGTGAAGCCCTATATTTTCCTACTAAAAACAAATCATTTTACATAATATCTTCCACTAAAACTACCACCAAAAAATCTGAATCCATGTCCTTCATAAAGTAGATTATAAAACAATACAACTTTATAGTAACGTCTGCCGGGGTAGAAGGAAAAAACAAAATTGTGACAGGCTAGATTTCCCGACTTCCGCACTTTTAATTTAAATTATACCAGTAAAACCTAAACTTAAGCACAAAAATAACCCCGTGTTTCTAAAAAGCCAAAGTTCTCTTCCTGTCATATTTCTTTAATGTTTTATAATTTTAAGTCCATTTTCTTACATTACTTAAAATGGCTTCAGCTTCTCTTATAGATCCACAAGTGGTCTCAAGTAGTAATCCCTCTGGCTTCAACTCCTTTACTATTTTTTCTACTTCCCACTTTTCACAGCTTAAAAACAGTGACTTACCCTTTTCTTGAATTTTTTTAAGTAAAGTAATCCACTCTGACATTGGAGCACTACCTGCTCCTGGAACCCACTGAATCGCTTTTATACCTGGTACTGATAAAAGTAGATTCAGATGTACCAAAGCTCCTGGTCCATCCAAATGATATATATTACGAGGAATCCATTCACTTTGTTGTTCAATAAAAGGAATAAATAGCTTGTTGAAAGATTCTGGAGAAATTAATGTAGAGAAGTCGCATTGTAAATCTGTAGCTGGAAAGTCCGACCAAATTGACATAAAAAAAGTATAACCTTTTATATATTGGTGAATTATTTCATGGCATGCTTCCCAATATTTTAGCCAAGTATAATTCAATTCTTGAGTTGCTCGTATTATCTCATCTGGACTCTCAATGGTGTCAATCGCAAACTGTTCATTTCCACGTAAAATACTGAGGATTTCAGCTGGTCCATTCAGATCCGGTATGCTGACCATATATCGTCCATTAGCTCTTTTAGAAGCCTCCTCTAGAAGAATTTTACTTTTTTTCCACCATTCATTTTCTGGATCAAACTTAAACTCTTTTCTATTGCTCCAACTATTTATTACTGGTTCAGCCCAAGTGGTCATGGCATTAATAAATTTTATAGGACTACCTAGATAGTGTGCTAGTGCTGCTACTATTGAGACAGGGAACATAACTGGAATTGCTTCTCCGCCCCAAAAAGTATCATTAATCAATTTTTCAATACGTGGTATTACTATATTGGGATCTGTAAAGAATGACTCTGGATCTTTAACTTTTTCATAGCCAGTTAATGTTCCATCCCAAATACCACTAAGGGGAAAGGCAGAGGGATAAATCCAATTATTGTATTTATTATTATTTTTTTTAGGAGCAGTAATCATTATTGGTACTCTATCTATAATTTCACCATTCCACCAGGCCTCTATTCTAAGTTTAGCTTCTTCAAAATCTTCTTTATTTTTAATTTTCAAAATAATACTCCACTATATTTTTTATTATTTCCTAAAACAACTTTTCTAATTGAGATTTAATAATTTAAAAATTTGTAATGGTACTAAAAAATTTCAGCTATCTAGCAAATCAATTAAAAAACCTTCATCTATTCTAAAACAACAATATTCTATTTGCCTTATGGCCTTCTTCTAACATTGCTAAAAAATTTTCAACTTTAATATAATTTGCTACTGAATTTCCAGTTCCTAAAGCCCATCCTCCTCCTGGCAAGCATTGATCAATTAAAAATCTGGCATGGGCTCTTACCTCTTCTTCACTCATTCTGCATAGCTTATCTATATCAAATCCACCTAATAAAGAAATTTTATCACCATATATCTTTTTAGCTTCCCATACAGGCTGGATTACATCTTCAAATGAATGCTCTCGTAATCTACTTCATACAAATTGAGATTCTGCAAGGAGTGGGCGGAACTTTCAATATCAATCCTCTCTCCTCATCCCATTGCCATCCATCACACATTTCGTCTAAATTGATTCTAAAAGGTAATACACCCTTATCATTTTTAACTAACTTCGGACAAGCTATACCAACTACATGAGAAATAAAGGATTTTTTTGATTCACTAATTTCTAAATCGATCTTTTCAGTTGTTGAATTGCAAATGATTAGTACTTTCTCGTCATCATCAGAGTATTCCATCTGACTGTGATGTGTTGGGAATATTAACAATTTAATATGGTTAAAAGACTTTTCCCCCACAAATTGCATATCAGGCCCAAAAGGGATAATGGCTCCTTCACGTAAAAATATTGGCAATATATCTAAGGGCGCATCATAATGTATATATTTAGGACCAATCTCAAGAGAATGTGTCCAATAATCTATCCAGCGTCCCTCTGGTAAATAAATTACTCGCTTATCTTTTTCCGATAAAACAGGTGCAACCATCAACCATTCCCCTAACAAATATTGCGTATCCACAAAGTGAGATGCAGGGTCATCTTGAAATTCAAGTAACAGTGGACGCATCAATGGTAATCCATTTTGACTGGATTCTTTAGCACATGAGTATAAATAAGGCAGAAGTCGATAACGTAATTTGGCAAATTTTCGGAATATCGTTATAGCCTCTTCTCCATATTCCCAAGGCTCTCGAGGTGTTGTACCATGGCAACGAGCTATACCGCTAAAAAGACCAAACTCCGACCAGCGGATATACAACTTTTTATTGGGTTTATCACCAAAAAATCCTCCAATATCACTCCCCCAAAAAGGTATGCCAGATAACCCAAGGCTAAGTCCTCCCCGTAAAGAACCCGCCATACTGGAATAAGAAGTTTGTGGATCCCCTCCCCAATGGACAGGGTATTGCTGCGACCCAATACTTGCAGAACGCGCCCAGACTAGTCCCTTACCACAATGTTTTTGTGTAGTTTTAAATACAGTCCGATTATATAAAACTGCATATAAATTATGGAGTTTCAGTCCAGTTAAACCTGAATAAGGAGAAATTGCATCCTCGGGTACTTGCTCGCCAAAATCTGTTTTAAAAACATCTACACCCATTTTAAGTAAAACATTATGCTTATCCTGGTACCATTTTATAGCCTCAGGATTTGTAAAATCTACTAAAGCAGCTAGTGGAGCAGGGAGTAAATTATCGAATGAGCCAGCTGTTTCCTGTCCTTTAAACCCTTCTTTACTATGAGAAGCCATAACCAGACCTGTGTCGATTAGATATGTCTCTCCATCCGGGTTTACCAGTAAATATCCCCCTTTTTCCCCTTCATCCATCATTTCTGTATTTGAAGGGACAAAAGGTGCTTCCCAAACGCAATTCTTAAATCCAAGAGCCTTAAGATTTGCAAGCATGTTTTCCGTATTTGGGAATCGCTCCTTATCCCATATCAGATCACATAGGTGAGCGTCTCTTACCCAATAGCTATCAAAGACTATCACATCACAAGGTATATCCAATTCTCTTAATTTATAGGCTACTTCTTCCGCCGCTTCCCGATTATGGAAATAACAACGCGACATCCATAACCCAAACGCCCACATTGGAGGTACAGGTGCAAAACCAGTTAACTCACAATATCTTTTTATAATGTGTTTAAAGGATGGACCATAAATAAAAAAATAATCCAATTTCTGGTCTTCAACCGATAAAATATAAGAAGCCCTGCTTCGAGTTGGGCCACCGACTGAATGTTCGAGCCTGCTGGTACTGTTGATTAGCATACCGTATCCTCGATCACAAATAAAGAAAGGTATATTTTTATAAGCGCGTTCTGTTTCAACACCATATGCATCCAGATTCCAATTTATAATCGTGTGACCTCGTTTATCATGCGCGAAAAATTTTTCTCCAAACCCATATACACGGTCTTCCGGCCACAATATAAATGAATCAACTATTCTTGTAATATGGCTATTCGAAAGATAAACCTCTAAAAAAGGAACATTAGAATTACCACGTACATTAATATCATTCCGTTGTTGCCCCCAAAGAATATTCTCATTTTTATCCTTTACCTTCAATTCAAATGGTTGAAGACAGATCTCGCAGATTAATTGATCTGAGATGACCTTGACATACCCCTGATCCCTTAAAACTTTAACATTTATTTTTTTATCCGGTGGGAAAACTACTGGGTAAGTATCTTGAACGTCTTCTTTAAAAAGCCTGAACCGGATTGTATCTTCCCAATAAAATCCAATTTCTATATTAAATGTTGTCCCTTGCAAGGTATAAGCTTTAAATTCTACACTATTTTCTGTATTACGTATCATTATCACTTTTAAGATATGTTCTAATTCTGATTGATAACTGCTCATATTTTTTTAATCCCTTATCTCTTATTACTTTATGCTTCCAAGAGTAATACCCTTGGTCAGGGTTCTCTGGAAAAGAACAAAGAAAATTATACATGGTATGACACCAATTAAAGCAGCTGCGCTCTGTGAGGTAACCGTTGTCCCATGTTGGTCCTGTGCCATGGCCATAGCAATGGTAATCGTCTGATTGTCATTCGAGACTAGGAAGATCAAAGGTATGAAAAATTCATTCCAGGACCAGATAAAGAAGAATACAAAAAGTATGGAAAGTGATGGCATGCTGAGTGGTACGATAATTCTAAACAGCAATTGCAGCTTATTACACCCGTCAAGCTCCGCTGCTTCAATCAACTCTCTGTTAAATGCGCTAAAAACCGAGGACAAAAAGTACGTGCCAAATGAGCTGTAAAGTACGCTTATGATTATGATGACTGATAAACGCGTGTCATATAACCCCACTAACTTAAATAAATAGTACAAAGGATAGACAAGCACCTCTTGCGGCAGCAAAAAAGCCATCAAGAAAAACACAATGAAAAAAGATTTTCCTTTGACCTTGCCTATCCCTAAGGCAAATGCAGTTAACAATGATATTCCAATGGCAAGTAATGCTACTGACAGACTGATGACTATACTGTTCCTCAATTTAATTGAATAGGTCATAAGGTTCCACACTTTTTTAAGAGCGTCCAAATTTAAACTTTTAAACAGACTGTATGGGCCATTAGCATAATACTCAGTTTCAGTCTTGAATGAGTTGTTCGTTATCAAAGCAAAGGGGAAAAGCATAATCACTAATAGTACGATCAGGCTAAACAAAGAAAGTGATTTAACTATTCTGTTGGAAATTAGAGATTTATTAACTATTTTAACCCTCCTGTTCTTGTTTTGTTTGCATCCTGATGAAACCTACTGCTACCAAACCGATAATGATTGTCAATACCGTGGTTATTGTTGCTCCATATCCTACTAGGGAGCGTTGAAAGAAATTTTGATAGGAAAAGTAAGAGGGCACAATGGTTGCTTGCCCTGGGCCGCCTTTGGTCGTAACGTAAACTTGGCCAAATGCCTTAAATACATAGATGATAGTTGTCAGAACCACCACAAATATTTCTGGCCGAATGAGAGGGATGGTAATGTAGAAATATCTCTGCAACCATGAAGCCCCATCGAGATCTGCTGCCTCATATACTGTAGGATCGATCCTTTGCAACGCGGCAATGAAAATGACCAGCGGATAACCAATCTGCATCCATATCATCATCATCATAATCGAAGGTAATGCGGTAGAAGCACTCCCAAACCAGTTACGGGCCAGCATATCTAGTCCAACAGCTTTCAGTGACAAATTTAGAACTCCCCAATTCGGCTGGAGAATCCACCTCCACATAATACCGAGCACCACCACCGGAACAATTTGGGGTAAATAGAACCCGCCCCGAAAAAAATTGGCTATACCCCTGCCAAATTTAGCGATGATGCGTTCGAAAATAAATCCAGCCAATAACAGTCCGATGAGAGTCGGAATAGTAGTAACAGCTATAACCAGTAACAGGCTATTTTTGAACGAGGCCCAAAAGTTGGAATCGCTAATCGCCTTCATATAGTTGGCGAAACCAACCCAAACGGGTGTGCCTATGCCCGACCATCTGGTAAAACTTAATACAACATTTGCCAGAAGAGGAAAGACGAAAATTAACAGGAATAGGAGAACGCCTGGTATAAGAAACACCATGTACCCCTTCTTTAGAGAAGAACTCGCCTTTAATGTCGCGATCTTTGTATTGTTAGAATAATCCTTATGTGTCATAAACACCTCCTTAAAAAGGCAGTGCTCTTGAAATAAGCACTGCCTTTTTATGTTTGTTTGTTGACCTTACATGCTACAATTGCGTCGTTGCTACTCCCTGGATTCTTTGTACTCGTTGTAAGGGATGGAAATAGCGTTGTTGAATTCCTCAGGTGTTATTGTTCCCGCAAGTAATTCCTGGAGGTTAGAACTCAACACATTAATGTAACCAGGTACAGGCCAGTCAGGATAGAACGCCATACCGTCATTTGCCACGATGGTGCTAAAGGCTGCGTTTAGGTCGAGCACTTTCTGATCTGTGATTTGGGTTAGATCGGCATTGATGGGGACACCACCGACAAGTGCCATAATTGTCTGGGCTTCTTCCTTCAGGGTCAGGTCAATATATGCATACGCCAGATCCTTGTTTTTGGCTTTCTCGGGCACAACCCAGAGATCACCACCGGAACCTTGATTTAAATTTTTGCCTGGCATGAGGAAAATACCCCAATCAAAGTCCGTAATCTTTTCCAAGAAGCTTCCAAACATCCAACCACCCGTTATGTTTATAGGAGTCTGTCCTTGAACAAAGGCAACGTTGGCATCATCGTAACTTATACCATTGACGTTGGGATCGAAATAACCTTTAGTGGCCCACTCAGCGAGCTTTTCAGCCCCGGAGGCGAAAGCTTCTCCCTGAAAATCAACATCTCCTGTGTAAAGAAAGTAATTGTTGATTAATTCCCGGTCTGCATTGTAGAGAACAAGTTCCCACCAAACATGGCCTATTGGCCAACCAGTAAGCCCCCCTAAGGTTATGGGCACTATGCCTTCTGCAACGAATTTATCGCACACAGCCTCAAGCTCTGCCAGACTGGTGGGCACCTCTACGCCATACTGCGTGAACATATCCTTATTGTAATAAACCATCACGAAATCGCCATAATTGGTTACACCATAAAGATTACCTGAACCCATTACGCCCTGTTCATTGTAACGACAGGTTGTCTGAAAGCTAGGGGGCGTAATATCGTTCCAACCACGCGCCTCGGCTACAGCGGTGAGGTCAGTAAGAAGACCTTCTGAGGCATACATACCAGCCCTCGATAAACCACTGCAACACTGCATCACATCCGGCACAGAAGCTGAGTTTAAGAACATCTTGCCCGATTGTTCCATTTGCTCAAAGGTCTTCATTTCATATTCCACAGTGACATTGGGATACATGGCTTTGAATTCTTCCCTAGCAAAACCCCACGAAGCCGAAAACGCGTTGTCCACTTCCATATCCCATATCTTCAAGGTACCCACTACGTCAGACGGTGTTTCTTCCGCTACTGCTGCTGCTGCTTCTGCTGCTGCTTTACAGCCAGCAAATGAAAAAGCCGCAACCATTGATATACTTAATACCATCACTACTATCCATAATAATGATTTTTTCATTTTGATTCTCCTTTTTAAGATTCTCCTTTTTAATAATGTTACCCCAATAAAAAAAATGGTAAGAAAATAGTTTTGTCTTTTTACCTCCTTTCTAATAATCAGGCTGACATGATGGGCGTTACGTTCTAGTTTTTCCGAATCCGAAAAAAATAAAGTAAAAAAAATCTTAGGTTGTATGGAATCTCAAAACCACATCCGGCACCCTAACATGAAGTGGAGATTTGTAGATACCTTGCAACACCAGGCCGCCCGTACCTCACGCTCATGCCTCGTCGCCCCATTCCTGGATAAGGATCGTGGCCTCAATATCGGTGAGAACGACGCTAATCTGCTTCTCGGCCAGCTCCAAGCTTACCACGTAAGCCGCATTGCGATTCAACGCCAACAAGATTGAGGAACGACCGACAGTGATTTCGTTTACCCCCTTTTTGCAAATTAGCCCTTTGACAATTAAATCAGCGGAAATTTTGGGAACTGTGGCCAGGTATTCAGCTCTGAAGAATAAAAATTTCTCTCACCTTTAAAACCCCCGTTTTTTCCCATAAAATGGGGGTTTTGACACCAGGACAGATAAATCAAAAAAAATAATTCTTCGCACCTATAGAATTTGACAAATATATGAATAGGGTATATACTACTCATATGTATAAGTACAGAATGAAAATAAACATTGCCTGGCTAAAAAGAAAAAGAGACTCCCTGATAAAACAGCTGTCCGGTATCGGTCCCTTTGTCGATGGAAGCATGGTAGTGGTAAAGAGAAGGTGCGGAAATAAAAGATGCAAATGCTACCTAAAGGGCCAGAAGCATGAGAGCTACTATCTGCACTATAAAGAAAAGGGGGTGACAAAGGCTGTATATATACCTGTCGACTTAGAAGATACGGTAAGAGAGTGGAATGATAATTACAAAAAGCTAAAAGAGACAGTAGCTGAGATCTCAAGGACCAATAAAGAAATAATAAGAAGGCATGTAAAAGAAAAAAGATTAAAGAAGGGACGCAAATGACAGGAGATATCTTTTTTAAGACAGTCAGCCATTTTTTCCCCAAACTTAACCGATAGCTCCAGTCAGTAGACGATCCCCGCAATAAGAACAAAATAATATATGAGCCCAGCCATATTCTCTGGCTGGGTATCTTTTTGTTTCTTCTTCGGCTGGGATCAAAAAGAAAAATAAAGTATAAGCTTACTACAAAAGACTTTTTAGAAAATCTTAACCGGCTCAGCTCAGGCTATAGCGAAAATATTGCCCACCATGATACCGTAGAATATTTTCTGGCCAGGCTTGAATCCGAGGAGCTATACAGAATAAGGCAGAAGATGGTAAATAGACTTGTAAGGATGAAGGCTTTAGAAAAGTTCAGGCTTTCTGGAGACTATTATATGATCGCTGTAGATGGTACCGGCCACCTTGTATTTAAAGAAAGGCACTGCCCCTATTGTCTTACCAAAAAAAAGGATGGAAAAGTCCTCTATTACTACCATAATGTGCTTGAAGCCAAGATAGTAGCAGAAAATGGCCTGGCACTTTCTGTAGAGACAGAATTTATCCAAAACAGCGACGGGGCCACCAAGCAGGACTGTGAACTAAAGGCATTCTACAGGATGGCAAAAAGACTTAAAAAAAGGTTCCCACAGCTTAAAATATGCATGCTGCTTGACAGCCTCTATATAGCTGATCCCGTATTTAATATTATAGATAAATACAAATGGAAATATATAATAACTTTCAAAGAGGACTCCATGCCTGCAGCCTATGAGGAATATCTTTGCCTGAAAAGCTTTAAGCCAGACAATAAAAAAGAGATTAAAAAAAAGGATATTGTCCAGGACTATAGCTGGGTAAATCGTATAAGTTATAGAGGTCCGGTATTTGATGTTTTAGAGTGCAATGAATCTAAGACCGATAGTAAGGGTGAGACTGAAAATACCAGATTTGTATGGGCAACTAATTTTTTAGTAAGTAAAAATAATTGCAGCAAGATAGCAAAAGGAGGAAGACTAAGATGGAAGATTGAAAATGAGGGATTTAATATCCAAAAAAATAGGGGATTTAACCTGGAACATCCATACAGCCAAGATGAAACATCAATGAAAAACCTATACCTGCTTCTTCAGATTGCCTACATAATCTCCCAGCTCATGGAGAAAGGTAATCTGTTAAAGCATAAGATCCAAAAAGTCTTTGGCAGTGTCACCATGTTATTTGAACAGCTGCTGGAAGACTTAAGAACTAAATCTGTCGGTGTTAATTTTTCAAACAAACCGATACAAATAAGACTCTCGTCTTTTCCTTAGCGATACAGGGTGCTTTCCAGGTAAATCCCCCCAACTCAATAATTATATTATCACAGGTCCCTGGACAAGTCTCCCCTAAAATCCTATTTGGTTAAAAATTCCGGTAATCAGCTGATTTTGTGCTAAAATCAAAATAATTGTTCTTCAGAGCTGGGCAATTAGTTAGGTTACCTGTTGCCTCATATAAAAAAGTATCTGAAAGCCTATACGTTGCGTCATATAAAAAAGTATATGAAATATATTAGATATAGCTATACCCGTAAGTCTTCTCATCTTCTACAGGATCCCTTCTTACTTTCTGCTTTAAGGTATTTAACTTAAGTAACTTATCCTGAAGCCTGGCTATTTTTCTTTTAAGCTCTGCTGGATTTAATTTATCATAAACGAGGTTTAATTTCCTCTTTTTTTCATCATCAATATATTGGCATGCAAGCACTCTTCTAAAAGGAGTTTTAGCCTCGTCATATTTTTTGGTAACTTTACTTCCAATTCTTGTCTTTAATTTAAGCTTTGTAACGGGCTGGAAAAAATTTGTGTAGTAGCCTAAATAAATGTAGAGTTCATTTAAAATAGTAAGCTCCTCAGCTGTATCATACCTTAAGTATCCGGTGGCTCTTCTTACCACTTATGTTAAGTACTCCGTTATGTGAAGTAAAAATCAAAAAAAGTCCATATAGTGGGTATTTACCGGTACATTACTAATTTTACTTCACATAATATTACAAGTAATATACCTCTTTACTTACTTAAAAATAGGATAAGGAGGTATTTATGCATAAAGGTAATCAAGAGAAAAAAAGGAAAATCCAATCAAAACTACTCAAGCAATACCTGGATTTTCTAAGGGAGCATCAGTGCTTAAGTGATAGCACTATCAATACTAGAAGATTTTTTATTTCCAGGTTCTTGTCTGAAATTGGTGGGATCGCAACACCTTCTAAGCTACACAAGCTTTCCCCAAAAAACATTCACGATTATATAATAAAAACTTCAGAGTTACTTGGTAGAGCCAGCAAGAAACAGTTGGTAACAGCACTTCGTAGTTTTTTAAGATTTGCTCATATTTATGGCTATATTAAAAAGAGCCTTTCCGAAGTAGTTCCAGTTATAACTACCAGAAAGCTTGAGGGAGTTCCAAAGAAAATATCATGGGATGATATAGGTAAACTTCTTTCTGCTCCTGATAGAAAAACACCTGGTGGAAGGAGAGATTATGCTATTTTGCTACTTCTTGCCACTTATGGTGTTCGTATTGGACAAGTAAGAAATCTTAAACTTTCAGATATCAAGTGGCATCAAGGTACCATTTATTTTAATCCCAGCAAAGGAGGAAAGCCACTGTCTTTTCCTCTTGAAGCCAGTGTTGCAAAAGCTATACTCGAATACATAAAAAGAGACAGAAAAGATGAACCCTTTAAAAAAATATTTTTAACAGTTAATGGTCCCAAAAGGCCTTTAAACTCCCATAATTATCTAAACTCTCTAAGATTATATTACAAACGTGCAGGAATTGTCTCAGAAGCCAAGGGAGCACATGCAATAAGACATGCATTTGCAACCAGACTAATGGAAGCTAGGGTACCAATTAAAACTATTTCAGATCTTTTGGGACACAAGTTGATAGGTACTACTTTTATTTATACCAAAGTGGATGTAGAAAGACTTCGCACTTTAGCTCGAAAATGGCCGGAGGTGCTAATATGAAAGAATTTAGTGGACCTTTTTCTTCATATATGGAGAGCTTTTTAAATCTTCGCAGATCTTTAGGGTTTATCTATGAACGTGTAGAGTATTGTCTTTATGATTTCGACCAATACCTACTGAAAAATTTTCCAAATGTTAAAGTGGTATCCCGCAAGATTGTGACTGATTATCTTAAAACTACCTGCCACTTAAGTTCAACAACCCGTAGCGACAGGGTTTCCGATTTAAGACAATTTTTAAAGTTTTTATTTCAGTTTAACACTGATACTTACATTCCTGAAAAATCACTGGTCCCTCCACGCAAGGTGAAATTAAAACCTCACATTTATACTGAGGGACAGTTACTAAGGTTAATGGAAGCTGCAAGGGGTCTTCCTCCAGCAGGTTCACTGAGACCACATACTTATGTAACAATTATTGGACTTCTTTGGGTATCAGGACTGAGGATTGGAGAAGTAGTACGTTTAAACACAGAAGACGTAGATTTAGAGCAAGGGTTACTCCACATAAGGCAGACAAAATTTTTCAAATCAAGAATAGTTCCAATATCAATATCAACTACAGATGCTCTTAGTTATTACATAAAAAAACGGGATTTCTTTTGCAACAATTTAAAAAGTATTAATCCTTTTTTTGTAAATCAGAGATTAGTAAGATGTAATAAACATACAATTCAAAGTACCTTCCGCGAACTGGCTACAAAAATCAATCTTAAAACTCCGCAAGGTACTTTCCCCAGGCTTCATGATTTTCGCCATTCCTTTGCTACAAGATGGATAGATGATCTCTACAAATCTGGCAAAGACCCAAATGCTTATCTTCCTATTCTTGCCACTTATCTTGGGCATGCAAATATTGCAAACACTCAAGTTTATCTGCATATGTCAATGGGTCTACTACATAATGCAGGAGAGAGATTACGGAAATATATAAAAAATAATTCCAGGGGGTTAAGATGACAAAACAAAATAAACTAATGCAATATGTTCAGATGTTTTTCAAGGATTATTTAGTTATTCAAAAAGGACTTTCTGTCAATACAATTAAAACATACCGTGATAGCCTTAAACTATTTTTAAAATTTATAGCTTTTAGAAAAAATAAAGCAGTTTCAAAAGTTACACTTGATGATCTGGACGCGGAAAGTACAGTTGCATTCTTACAAGAAATTGAGAAAAGTAGAGGTAATAGCATAGCAACAAGAAACCTTCGTTTGGCTTCCCTTAAGACATTTTTTGCATATCTTATCTCCCAGGATATATTTCGTTCAGGAAAGTATCAACAAATTATGGCTGTTCCACTGAAACGAAGCTCAAAAAGACTGATGGAATATCTTGAAGTACATGAAGTTGAAGCAATCACCCAGTCAATAAACAGGCAAGATTCCAATGGAGAAAGAGACTATGTAATTTTAAATCTTCTATACAATACAGGGGCACGTGTATCTGAAATATGTAATTTAAAAGTGGAACAAATCCGTTTTGAATCACCTCCGCTAATTACAGTTGTTGGCAAAGGTCAAAAACTAAGACAAATACCTTTGTGGAAAGAAACGGCTACAATCTTACATAAGTATCTTGCTAAAAAGCATGTATTAGATAATCCTGAAGCTATGATTTTTTTAAATGCCCGTGGAAAACCTTTAAGCCGATTTGGAATTCGACATATTATACAGAAAAGGGCTGCTAAAGCTACATGTCAATGTCCAAGTTTGGCTAAAAAGAGGATTGGTCCCCATACATTTAGGCATACCATAGCTATGCACATGCTTCAATCCGGTGTTGACCTAACAGTTATTAAAAACTGGCTTGGCCATGCCAATCTTTCAACTACTCACAGCTATATTGAGATTGATCTTGAAATGAAAAGAAAAGCACTGGCTGCATGCAGCCCTGTCGCTAAGTCCTACAATTTAAAACAACTGATTAAAGAAAATAACGATTTAATCAATTGGCTTGAATCATTATAATTGTAATTTATTATGTGAAGTAAAATTAGTAATGTACCGGTAAATACTCACTATATGGACTTTTTTTGATTTTTACTTCACATAACGGAGTACTTAACATAAGTTGTATTATGTTGAGCTCAACATAATACCACAGAGTAGTTTTTCTGCTCAACATAGCAAGAGTCATTCTTCCTGTAAGCCCTGGAACGGGTAAAGGTAATTTTATTTGCTATACAATACCTGAGCATATGAGCATTGATAAATTCTGATCCATTATCAGAATCAATTCCGGCTATTTTAAAGGGAAATCTGGCAGATGCTGTCTTGATAGCCTCAAATACGTTCACCTGCGCTTTATTCCTGCATGCTACAGTCTCGTCCCAGCTTGTTGCAATATCTATGAAATTTAAGCTCTGGGCAAAGTCTCCAGACGTATTTCCTCCATCATGGCCAACTAAATCAGCTTCAACAAATCCAGGTTTTGCCTCATCCCAATCTGCAAATGTCCTTATAGGTATTGCTTTCTTTAGCAGACTTCCTAGTTTGGTACCGGATCTTCCTTTGCCCAGCCTGAACCTGTCTCTTTCAGGTTTAAGTAACCTGTCTATGGTGGAAGCAGAGACTTTGGAAAGCTTTTCTCTTACTGTGGGGTCTAAATTTATTTCTCTGTGACGCTCAAGCTTCTCCAGGGCCTCTTTCATGAAAGGGGCAAGTCTTTTGCCACAGATAAAATCAAAGATAGCCCAGATTTTTTTTAAGGCTAAAAATACATCATTGCTGTAAATCTTATTTGTCTTCCTTTTGGTTTTTTTCTTTTTACCAATCACATATTTTATTCTTTTGCCACCTGCTCTGCTGTATCCTATTACTTTTCCTTCAGCAAGGCTTAAAATCCTTGCTGCGTATGTGCGGTTATAGCCGGTGGTAGCTATAAATTCATTTAAAATTGTACCCTTTTTCTTTTTAGTTGACTTTTTGTACCTGTCTTGAACTTCGGTTGTTACTGCTTTTCTATACCTCATAGTTAGCATCCTCTTTGCCTCCCTATATTTAAAAGATGTAGATTTTATTTTTAAATATAGGAAGCTTATCTCACTTTATTAAATTAATTTCAGATACTTTTTTTAAATGAGGCAACGATACTATTTGGAATACTTTTTAAATAAAGCAATTCGGGTTATTGACAAATTTGAATTAATATAGTTAAATAGTCATAATGTAATAAGTTAATAACAATATAAATGGAACCATTAAGAGGGTCGGATCAATAACTCTGAAATAATAGGAGGAACATTGGCTTTAAGCGATAAAGCGAGAAAAAATACGAGAAAAAGTATTTCGTTTATGTTTTTATTTGTATTATGCTTATTCTGGATAATTCCTATTTTTTTCCTGATTATTCTTTCTCTTAAAACTACCGGGGATTATGCGTCCAATCCATACTATTCGTTGCCCCATGAATTTGGTTTTTTTGAGAATCTTAAATATTTATGGGTTAAAACCAATCTTGCAAGACCTTATATTAACAGCATCTTATATTCAATAGTAAGTAGTAGTGCAGCAATTTTTATATCTTCACTTGCGGCATATGGAATTGCAAAACTGAAAATAAAAGGTGCATTTACAATATTTATTATTTTATGGACTGGAATGATTTTTCCGATTCAAATTTTCATGATACCACTTCTCAAGGCTTATTTAATAATACATTTGTATAATACTCAAATTGGTATGATATTAATCTATACCGCACTTTTAATACCTTTTTGTGTTTTTGTTTTCAGAAATTATTTTTTAACCTTGCCTGATGATTACCAGGAATATGCAAAAATAGATGGTTGTAACAATTTCCAGATTTACTGGAGGATTCTTATGCCAAATTCCTTTGGTCCAATAGCAGTACTGCTGATTTTCCAGGGAAGCTGGGTATGGAATGATTTAATAATAGGAATGGTTTTGTCAAAATCTTTTAGTGTTAGGCCTGTTATGCATGCTTTGGCTCTACTGCAGGGCAAATATTCCGGAACAAATGTTCCAGCAGTAATGACTGGTAATCTTATTGCCAGTTTACCCATGATAATATTATTTATTGCTTTACAAAGATATTTCCTGCAGGGCTTATCCTTACAGGTGGCAGGGGAATAATTGCTTTTTATAATAAATATTATTGCAGATATTTTTTAAGGAAAGGAGTGATTAATGGGAAAATAATATTTTATAATTATTTTAAAAAAAATAGGGCTTCACGAAATTAAAAATTCGGAAGGAAACTTTTAACAAACCGAATTTTATTAGGTTCTTTGACAAATGAGGAAAAATAGGCAACAGCTAAGACTGTGATATGGGAGATAGTGCAAAGGTTTGCTGTAGCAGCCAGTGCCGTTTACAAACCGGGGATGGAACCAGGGGCAATAGGGATGATCTTTGGCAAACTTCTTGGATCCTTTTATGGGGCATGAGTTAACTGAAAGATACTTACCCTTTACTACTTTTAGCTCTATTAGTTTTTTTACAAGCATGAGCTGGATTTCCCGAAGAAGGGTATTATTGATACTCTTAAGGTAAGAAGAAAACCTCTCTACTGGTATCGGCTTATCTCCCGGGACAAAACCCAGAATAAATGCAAGTGCCGGCCGCTCATAAAGCTCGGCCGAAAGATCACTTAGGCTGGCAATGGAGGAAGGTTCTTAAAGATAAGGGCTCTTAAAATAGCGGCCCTGCTTACGGTCTTTCTTCCAACACCTGAGCTTTTCTCCAGTAAGCTAAGGTCAAGAACAGAGAAAAATAGTTCATATCTTTTTAGCGGTTTGTCAAAAATATCCTCGAGATCAAATAAAGAGCGCTGATACATAACCTATACCTCCTAATTTCGTGAAGGTCATAAAAAAATTGAAACAAACAGTATTAATTCTAAAGGGGAGGAGGTAAAAAAGTAAATCAGCTAAACATAGATGGGATAAGGCATGAACCGTATTCTAAAATTTAAAAAAATAGGGGTTTCACGAAACTACAGGCTTAAAATTTTTGCCCTCCACCCCCATCTAGAAGACCGAAATTGGCCAATTTGGCCAGAATTTGCCTTCCGAAATCCGCACCAGTAAAGGGTTTTAGAAGGTGGAGGGCAAGTCTAAAATGGGTAGTGCCTCAAACCCGCACCAGTAAAGGGTTTCAGAGTTTCGTGAAGGCCACAACATTATCACGATAGGAGGTGAATTTATAAAACAATTTATATGTATTTTTTGTAATTGAGAGTTTTAAAAAGAAAGGATTTACAAATGAAGAAATTATTTTTATGGCTAATAATTGCAGTGATAATTGCAGTATTTTCTCTAGTTGGTTGTAAGGAAGCTGCAGCTGAAGAAGAAGTAGCAACTGAAGAAGAAGTAGCAGCTGAAGAAGAAGTAGCAGCTGTTGAAACCACAGCCGTAGAAACTACTGCAAAAACATATCCAAAGTTAAAATTTGCTGCTGATAAGCAATGGGCGTTTGATATAATGTTTGATGCTTTTGAGGCAAAAACAGGTATTGAGGCAGAAATAACCGTATATGGTGATGAATATAAGGCAGCAATAAAGACAGGAATAACTACTGCAGAAGGATTTGATATCTTTACATGGTGGTCAGACTTTGACATTATTGATTTACAATCACAGGGTTTGCTGGAAGATCTTACTGCAAATTATGATGCAGTAGAAGGTAAATACCCTCAGGGAATGAAGGAATCATTTTCAGTAGATGGTAAGATATATGGAGTTCCTTGTCAAGTTGGAGCTTGGATTGCATTTTATAATGTCCCACTTTTTGAGAAGTATAATTTAGAGGATCCTAAAACTTGGGATGACTTCATTACAATTTGTGAAACTTTAAAGAGTAATGGTATTACACCTATTGGTTTTACAATTGATGGAGGATGGACAAGCGTTGTCTGGTTCCAGCAGTTATTTGCTACCAATTATCCTGATGCTTATGTGCAGGTTTTGGGTGGTGAAAAACCTTGGACATGTGATGAGGTAAAACAGACTTTTGAGTTATGGAAAGATATGCTTGATAAAGGTTATTTCTCAGATCCTGGAACTAAAGTTGGTACTGAATTACCACTCATGATGGGTAATGATGAGGTTGGTATAATATTATTTGGCGACTGGTTTTCTGATCTCTTTACTACGAATGAAGTTATGTCTGGAGAAGATTACAATATTTTTGCTATGCCGCCTGTTAACTCTTCTCTTGGTAAAACAGTATTATTTGAGGTAAGTCCTATTGTTATGAGTGCAAATTCAGGAAATAAAGAAGCTGCTAAAATGTTTATAGATTACTGGTTATCAGATGAAGGTCAACAACTATGGTCTGATACAATGAATTATATTTCTCCAAATAGTGCAGTTTCTTCTGCTAATCTTTCGGTAGATAAGGTAAAAATTGCCAAAGAAATTTGGGGTGATCCAGATGCTGATATGATAATGAGATTATTTGAATCCACTATTCCTACAATATCCACTCCAGCCTGTGCATTCTTTGATAATTTTGTTTTGAATCCGGAAACTTATGAGACCCAGATGAAGAGTCTTGAAGAAATGGCTTCTGCAGCTTGGGCTGAGTACAAAGCTAAACAGTAAAATAATAACTGCATTAATGTAATGAGACACACCAGAGCGTAGTTTAGAAACGCTCTGGTGTGTAAAAAAGTTAGACAGAGAAGCTTAGGGCTTGTAACAAAATAAAGTTGGCTTTTTGTACCGGCTATACTAAAACAAAAGCACATACAATTAGAAATAAAAGGAGGAAATGCTAATGTATTCTGCCAAATCTCACGAGAAGAAACATAACAAAGAATCAAAAGAGAAAAAGGTAAAAGGTTTGGAGGAAGAACTCAATATACGATATCACGATGTAAATCCGGAATGGAATTATACCATTTCGCCAAGGTCAATGAAATCAACAAAACAGGTTCAAAAGTAAACTATATTTTGTTATAGGCCCTTACGGGAGATAGCTATTGGAAAAATGTATAAAAAAAGAACTAGGATTTTTAGCAGCATTTTAAATTATTTATATGTAAGTCCAGCATTAATACTTGTGATTGGTTTTATAATAGCGCCAATTATTTTTGTATTTGTTATCAGTTTTACAGATTGGGATCTTTTACGTCCAATGGATTTCGTTGGTTTCAAAAACTATATACATTTTTTTAAAGATCCCATCCTTCTAACATCTTTAAAAAATACATTGATATGGGTTTTGGTTGTTTTAGCAGTTCCAGTGCTTGCTGGACTTTTATTGGCAGTATTTATAAAAAATGTTTGGTTTTCAAAGGGATTTAAAACTATTTTTTATATTCCACTTGCAATGTCAGGGGCAGGAATTGGTATTGTGTGGTCATGGATTTATTCAAGGACAGGTTTACTGAATGAAATTTTACAATCGTTAAATATAATAGACAAACCTAGATCTCTTTTACTTATAATTCCATTAAATACATTTTTAATTATACTTTCAGTTGCATGGCAGTCAACAGGAATGAACATGATCTTATTTTTAATGGGTTTGCAAAATATACCTAATGAAGTTCTGGAAGCAACCAAAATAGAAGGAGCAACAGATAGGCAAATCTTCTTTCATATAATTTTGCCATTATTAAAACCGATTACTACTGTAGTAATAATTTTAAATATAATTGGTAGTTTTAAGATTTTTGATGTTATCTGGGTTATGACTGCTGGAGGACCTGGAGGCAGGTCTGAAACACTAGCAGTTTCCATGTTTAAACAATCATTCATAATGCAATATTTTGGTTATGGCGGCGCAATAGCTGTGATACTATCGATAATAGTATTTTGCGTTGGCATATTCTACATGCGTATAGTCGGCAGGGAAAGATAAAGAGGAGAAAATAATCATGCTTGTTGATTTTCCATTGGATGAACTCAAAAAATACAAGCCTTCTCAGAATAAAGAAAAAGATTTTGATAAATTTTGGGAGTGTTAGGAAAAATTTAAAAGTGCACAGTCAATATGCTAATATTTTTTAATTTAAAATCTAAAAAAATTTATACCTCAACAAAATATTACAATAAATTTGCAGATGATGGTAATCCTTATAAGTGGTTATACTATAAATGGGAATGGCTTCTAAAAGCAGCCTATAAGCGGCTTATCCAGGAGTTGGAAAAACTTGGTGTTAAGATAAATATCCAAAAGACTCAAGTAATAGACCTTACCCGAGGGCAAACCTTTAGCCCGAAGTTCCTCGGAAATTCGTTAAAAAATGGCTTAATTGCAGGTATTTAGCTGACTTCACCGGTTTTTTCTGTCTACTTCTTCTTCCGATCCACCATATCCAAACCTATGAGCTCAAGCGCTTTTTTCTGGGTCTGGTTGGGCCTGGTAATAAGAGTAAATGGGGGGAGCTCAGGAATTGCCGGTACCCAGGCATCGTTTGCCACTATCATGGCCAATTCGGGGAGTAGCGTTTGAAAACTGTGGACAAGGAGCACCATCAGGGAGTGTTTTGGTACTTGCCTTACTTAAGGCACTTTCTGACCGCAGTGCCGGCAGTACCGAGGAGCCGGCCTGGTGCTCACCCGGATACTGGTCATCAAAAAGCAGGCTTTTCCATGCCTTTCTTAAGTGCCACTCCACATAGTAAGCCAGCATACATAGAAAGATATGGGCTCTTACCCGGTCTTCTACGCGGTGGTGAATCGGTCTTATCTTTAAGTCAACTCCCTTGAGGGTCCGAAAAGCCCTCTCTGCTAAGGACAGGCTTTTATAGCTTAGAACAACCTTTTGTGGTGGCCACTTCTCTTCTGGGACACTGGTACGGATAACGTAAAAGCCATCCAGTGCAGCTTCTGCAGCGATACTCTCTTCGCTACGTTTGTAGGAGAACCTCCCATTGATATGCACCCCATTAGTTGGAACATCTGTTAGATAGGTTAGAATAGAAAGTAGCAGGAGAAAGAGAAGAGAAAGGAAGGAGATAACAGATGGGTGTAAAGAGAAGAAAGTTTTCTAATGAGATAAAGATGGAACTGGTAGAGAGGGTCCTGTCAGGAAAGGGCACTTTGGAGGTTGCAAGCGAAGAGGGATTAAATCCCAACCAGATAACAAGATGGAAAAAACAGTATCTTGACGGTAAGTTTCATGGAACATCAAATTCAGATTCAGAGCTTAGAAAATTAAAGCTGAAAATCTGTGAGCTTGAACAGATGCTTGGAAAGCTCACAATGGAAAACTACCTTTTAAAAAAAGAGAAAGAATTCATAGCAGCGGCAAAAAAAGAGAATTCTTATCTACTATCAGGGCCAGATTCAAATCACTTAAGGAGGCTGCAAGACTAATGGGTGAAGTGCACCCCTTCGGGCTTGTTGCCTAAGACACCTCGATAACTAATTTTTTAACAAAATTATTAAAAATATCTTTTACAATTTCAGTAATATCGGTAAATTTCCTGGAAAGTCTGTCTTTTATCTCTTCTACATCCATTATTCTTACCATTTTCTTTAAGTTTAGTGCTGTGGCAGTCATAAGAAACTGGATTTCTACTTTTTTCAAGCCCCTGAATCTGGCTTTTGCCATACCATGATAGGTCTTAGCCTGTCCTATAATCCCTTCCAGAATAGTACCCCTTAGTTTCTGCATAGCTTGCCCGTATGCTGAATCATACCAGCTTCTAGCTTTTCCGTAGCAGGGGCTATCATAGTGGGATACTATCCTAAAATTTTCTTTTCCGGATATTCACTTTCCCTTTAAAAGGCACAGGTTGCAATCTGATTTGTTTGATTTGTAATCTATACGGTTATGGGAATAATTTTTAGATTTTCTTTTCAGTAGCTTGCCATTGGGGCATACATAGCAGTCTATACTGCTATCATATTTAAACTTATTTTTTGAAAAGTAACCGGGCTTACTCGTTTTAGTTTCAGGTCTTATGGCGGTTTTAATATTTTTGTCCTGAAGATATTTAAGACATTCTTCTGAACCGTATTTGGTATCAGCAGCAATCCAGACTGGGGTACCCAGTATTTTCTCATGTGATTCAACTAAGCTAGGGACTGCCCCTATACCATGAAGGACACTGGGGGATTTAAGAAACCGCAGTGATGATTCCATTTGTATCTGTGGCTATATGAGCTTTATAGGAAAGGTGACTTCCAATGCCGGGTTTATAAACAATAGTGGCGTCAGGATCAGTTTTTGATTTTTTCCTTAAGGATAACCTGTTTATATCCCTTCTTCTTTTTCCCATTTTATTTTTATCAACCTCTCCAGCATAGCGGCCTCCAACCAGTTTCTTTTTAGGTCTATCTTTTCGGTCAAGTCTTTTCCAATATTGCCCGGGAGAAAGGTTAATTTCAACCATAGAACCGTCAGATGCATTAGCTTTAACTATAGTGGAGCAAGTAAGCATTCCCTCTCTTGATACCAGCCCCAACTCTATACATTTTACAAGTATCTTTTCAAAGATATCTACAAATAGCTTCTTTTTAAAATCTTACCCTGGCTTTAGAAAATATGCTGTGGTTGGGTACTTCTTCATCAAGGTCATATCCAATATACCATCTGTAGGCAAGATTAAGGGATATTTCTTCAACCAGTTTTCGCTCAGATCTTATATCAAATAGATATCCAATAAGAAGCATCTTTACAAGAACTTTCGGATCAATGGAGGGTTTTCCGGTATGGGAATAATAGTCTCTGGTAATATTTCTGACAAAATCAAAAGAGAGAAGTTTTTCCAGTTTCTTTAAGAAATGATCCTCCGGTACCAGAGAATCCAAATTAATATTGTAATATATTCTTTGATTAAACTCTTTTTTGCCCTGCACCATCCACCTTCTTTCTTTTTAAGATCAGAGTATCTTTGTCCGCTATCTCCCATTCCACTGAATTCCCCTTAGAAAAATTCATTGCCATGGCAATGGCTCTGGGAAAGTTTATGTAGTACTGGTTGAAATCTTTTCTGGTAATTTGCTGTATCTTTGCAGAATAGCCCATTTTTTACTCCTGAATATTAATAATAGTTAATTAACTATCATTATACAATATCATTAGGAGTTTGGCAACAAGCCCCTTCAGTTGGACACATTTAAAAGAAAGTTAAGGTAGGTTAGAATATCAGTAGCAGGGGAAGAAAGAAGAAAGGATTATTAAATGGGTGTATATAGGAGAAAATATACAAGAGAGTACAAGATAGAAATGGTAGAGAGGGTACTTCAAGGCCATACCACACTGGAGGTTGCAAAAGAAAATGATTTGTACCCGGAGCTTATTACAAAATGGAAAAAGCAGTATATGGATGGAAAATTTCATGGAAGCAGCACAAATGATATCGAACTTAAGAATTTAAGGGCCAAAATATGTGAGCTTGAACAAATGATTGGGAAACTAACCATGGAAGCATACCTTTTAAAAAAAGAAAAAAAGTTTGCACTTGCGTTGAGAAAAGAAACTTTATCGCCAGTAACCGGACCAAATTCGGAGTGGTTAAAAGGGGGTGTGAGTTAATGGATATTTGCCGGTCAATATACTACTACAAGCCCAAAAAGCTATCTGGAGAAGCAGAGCTTAGAGATAGGGTAGAAAAAATAGCATACAAGTATCCCTACTATGGACATAAGAAGAATGACCCATGCCCTAAAAAGAGATGGTATCAAAGTAAATCACAAAAAGGTATTAAAAATCATGAAGGAGATGGGCATACAGTGCAGAAAAAGGCGTAAATTTGCAGTTACTACAAATAGCTCCCACAGGTTAAGAACATACCCAAACCTGGCCAAAAAATTTGTGGTTGACAGAACTGATAAGCTCTGGTGCGCAGATATTACCTATATCAGGATCCTTACAGCATTTGTATATCTGGCTGCAATAATAGATGCATTTTCAAGGAAAATAGTGGGATACGGCATCGGCAGGACACTTGCTGTAGAACTTACCCTGGAGGCTTTAAAGAGGGCTATAGAGGGTAGAAATACAGATGATCTAATACCATCAGACAGAGGGATTCAATACGCATCATATGATTATGTAGCCCTCCTTGAATCCAATGATATAAAAATCAGTATGTCTGCCAAAGGTAATCCATATGAAAATGCTTTTATTGAGTCATTTTTTAAAACACTTAAATCTGAAGAAGTATATCTATGGGAATATGAAACATATGGAGATGTTGTAGAAAGAATTCCATATTTTATAGAAGATGTGTACAATAGGAAAAGATTACATTCTTCTCTGGGTTATATGCCTCCAGAAGAATTTGAGGATATATTTATTAAAAATAACTCCTGCAAAGTCTATTCTGGCTTAAGGTAGGTTGGTGTCCAGTTTTTGGGACTTGTTGCCAAACTCCTAATGATATTGTATAATGATAGTTAATTAACTATTATTAATATTCAGGAGTAAAAAATGGGCTATTCTGCAAAGATACAGCAAATTACCAGAAAAGATTTCAACCAGTACTACATAAACTTTCCCAGAGCCATTGCCATGGCAATGAATTTTTCTAAGGGGAATTCAGTGGAATGGGAGATAGCGGACAAAGATACTCTGATCTTAAAAAGAAAGAAGGTGGATGGTGCAGGGCAAAAAAGAGTTTAATCAAAGAATATATTACAATATTAATTTGGATTCTCTGGTACCGGAGGATCATTTCTTAAAGAAACTGGAAAAACTTCTCTCTTTTGATTTTGTAAGGGATATTACCAGAAATTATTATTCCCATACAGGAAAACCCTCCATTGATCCAGTAGTACTGGTAAAGATGTTGCTGGTTGGATACCTATTTGACATAAGATCAGAAAGAAAACTTGTGGAGGAAATATCCCTTAATCTTGCCTACAGATGGTATATTGGATATGACCTTGATGAGGAAATACCTGACCACAGTATCTTTTCCAAAGCCAGGGTAAGATTTTAAAAAGAAGCTATTTGTAGATATCTTTGAAAAGATACTTGTAAGATGTATAGAATTGGGACTTGTATCAAATGAAGGGATGCTAATTGACTCCACCATAGTCAAAGCTGATGCATCTGACAGCTCTATGGTTGAAATCAACCTTTCTCCCGGGCAGTATTGGAAAAGACTTGACAAGCCAGATAGACCTAAAAAGAAACTGGATGGAGGCCGCTATACCGGAGAAGTTGATAAAAATAAAATGGGAAAGAGAAGAAGGGATATAAACAGGCTATCTCTAAGGAAAAAATCAAAAACTGATCCTGACGCCACTATCGTTTATAAACCTGGCAGGGGAAGCCACCTTTCCTATAAAGCTCATATAGCCACAGATACAAACGGAATCATCACTGCAGTTTCTGCATCCCCCAGTGTCTCCCATGATATTAGTGCGGTTCCTGGCCTGGTTGAATCACACGAGAGGATACTGGGTACGCCAAACTGGATTGCTGCTGATACCAAATACGGATCTGAAGAGTGCTTAAAATATCTTCAGGACAGGGGTATTAAAACCGCCATAAGACCTGAAACTAAAACCAGCAAACCCGGTCACTTTTCAAAAAATAAATTTAGGTACGATAGTAGTAGAGACTGCTACGTGTGCCCTGGTGGCAAGGTACTGAAAAGAAAATCTAAGAATTATCCACAAAACCGCATAAACTATAGTTCCAACAAGAAAGACTGCAACCTTTGCCCTTTAAAGGGAAAGTGCATATCCGGAGAAGGAAGTTTTAGAACAGTATCCCATTATGACAGCCCATGCTACTGGAAAGCCAGAAGCTGGTATGATTCAGGATACGGGCGGGTCATGCAGAAACTGAGAGGCACTATTCTGGAAGGGATTATGGGACAGGCTAAAACCTATCACGGCATGTCGAGAGCCAGATTCAGGGGTCTAAAAAAAGTGGAAATGCAGTTTCTTTTAACTGCCACAGCACTAAATTTAAAGAAAATTGTAAGAATGTTGGATATAGAGGAAATAAAATCCAGGCTTTCCAGGAAATTTACAGATATTGCCCAAATTTTAAATGATATTTTTAGAAATTTTGTAAAAAAATTAGCAATTGAGGTGCCTTAGGCAACAGGCCCTTTGGGGTTCACTCCAGGGAATGTCAAGAAGTTCGTATTACTACAAACCAAAAAATAAAGCCGAAAGACAAAAACGCGATAGGGATCTTTGCAGCAGAATAAGGGCCATTGCCCGTAAATTCCCTTACTACGGCTACAGAAGGATAACACACGCCCTAAGAAGAAAGGGAACACTTGTAAACCATAAAAAGGTCCTAAAGCTTATGAGAAACATGGGAATACAGGTTAAAAGAAGGAGAAAATTCACTTCTACAACCAATAGCTCCCATAACCTCAGGGTATATCCAAATCTGATAAAAAACCTAAAACCGGAAAGGATTGACCAGCTCTGGTGCTCTGATATTACATACATTTATCTGCAGTCAGGATTTGTGTATCTGGCAGCGATAATAGATGCATTCTCACGAAAGATCATAGGGGTCTGCCTTGGAAGAACACTTGCAGCAGAACTGGCCATAGAGGCCCTTAGAATGGCTCTAAAGAGCAGAAATACCAAAGATCTGATCCATCACTCAGATAAGGGAGTTCAGTATTGTTCTTATGGATACACAGACCTTTTAAAAGAACATAACATTAAAATCAGCATGTCATCTAAGGGTTGCCCTGTTGATAATGCTTTTGCAGAATCATTTTTTGGCAGCCTAAAAGTAGAGGAAGTTTACATGTGGGAATATAAAAATTATGAGGATGCGGCAGAGAGACTTCCATATTTTATTGAAGAAGTTTATAACAAAAAAAGACTTCATTCTTCAATAGGATATATGCCGCCGGAAGAATTTGAAAAAATATTAGAAAATAGATTATTTGATAATGTTAAAAATTCTTGTAAAATCTATGCTAAACTAAGATAGGCATGTGTCTAAATTTTGGGGTTCAGGTCAATCCTCTGCAGCAAGATCTCAAGAAAGCTTGATGGCGGATCAGCTTTCTCATATGGGAGAAAATACTATCAGCTTGTATCCGGTGGAAAGCCAGCTGCCACTATTCCTCGCTCAAAGGTAAGTGTTCTTACAAGCAGCAGGATTGGGATAAAAGCAGAGTACAGTGGTAAAGTATATTCTGTGGCAAAACTTGAGGCCAGGCCCAGGGTTGTGGATATAGAGGTAAAGACAAAGATAAGAAAGCTTGCCAAAAAGCCTGTGGCAAGCCATCCCTGGAAGAGCGGAAACTCTGATGGTTTTAGATATGACAAAAGAGAAGAGAGACTTGCTCTTGGGCTTTTTGATTCAACTATTGCATGGGAAACTGATAACTATTAATCAATTAAAGGGGGTGACATTTTCGCTGAACAAAACTATATGCTTTTAGGTGACATAATCGCTGAACGTTGACACCCTAAAATCCTAGCCAGTTAAAATTTCCAAGAATTTGCCGATTTTGTGCTAAAATTAAAATATTATTCTTCAGAGCTGAATATACAACAGCTCCGACGAGTGATTTTTCTTCTCACCTCTAAAACGCCAGTTTTCCCCTTAAAACAGGCGTTTGTTCCATCCAGTAAAAAATAACATATATTTATTTCTTCCCACCTTTAAAATTTGACATATATATGAATAGTGTATATACTACTCATATATATGAATAAATATAAACTAAAAGTAAATACAGTCTGGCTTAAAAGAAAAAGGGGTTCCCTTATAAAAAAACTTGGACAAATCGGCCCATTTGTTAATGGCAGTATTGTTAAAGTCAGTAGAAGATGTGGAAATAAAAACTGCAAATGCTACCTGAAGGGCCAGAAGCATGAAAGCTATTATCTACACTATAAAGTAAAAGGAGTCACAAGGGCAGTATATATTCCTGTTGACATGGAAGATGAAGTAAAAAAATGGAACCAGGAATACAGGAAGCTAAAAGAGATAACATCTGAGATCTCAAAGATAAATAAATCCATAGTTAAAAAATATGTTACTGAAAAAAGATTAAAGAAAGGCAGGTCATGATAGAAGTATTTTATAGAACAATGCATCACTACTTTCCAAAACTTTCCATATGGTTAAATAATATAGATGACCCGAGAGTAAAAAAAAACTACATATACCCTGTCCCATCTTTTATGGACGGGAATATTTCTGTTTCTTGTAAAACTGGGTGCAAAAAGACAGATAAAGTATCTTCTCTCCACAGAGGAATTTAAAGGTAATCTAAGCCTTATTGCAGAAAGCTCCACACATAGGACTCCCCATCCGGACACACTTCACGATCTGCTTAAAAAACTTTCTCCAAAAGAACTATCTAAGATAAGACATAAGATAATAGCCAGACTCATCAGAATGAAATGCCTGGCGCCTTTCCGTCTGTTGAGGCTGTATTATATGATAGCAATAGACGGTACGGGACATGTGACATATAAACAAAGGCACTGTCCCTACCTCTAACCAAAGAAAAAGACGGCAAAGTCCTCTATTACTACCATAATGTGCTGGAAGCCAAGATTGTAACAGAGGGTGGCCTGGCCCTGAGCGTGGAAACAGAATTTACCTCAAAATACCACCAGATATACAAAGCAGGACTGTGAACTAAAGGCGTTCTACAGATTGGTTAAAAGACTAAAGAGGCAATTTCCTTAAGCTTAAGATATGCCTGCTGCTCGGTTCTCTCTATGTGGCCGATCCTGTATTTAAAATATTAGATAAATATAAATGGAAATACATAATAACCTTCAAAGAAGGCTCCATGCCTAAAACCTATGAGGAATATCTTTCTTTAAAAAAGCTTTGTCCAGAAAATAGGGCAGAAATAAAAGATAAAAACATCATTCAAAACTACAACTGGGTAAATGGCATAAGTTATAGAGGACCGGTATTTGATATCTTAGAGTGCAATGAATCTAAGGTTTCAAGCAAGGGTGAGATTTTAAATACCAGATTCGTATGGGTAACCAATCTTTTAGTAAGTAAAAATAATTTTAAAAAAATAGCCGGAGGAGGGAGACTAAGATGGAAAATTGAAAATGAAGGATTTAACACACAAAAAAATAGGGGACATAACCTGGAACACTCATATAGCAAAAACGAAGTGGCAATGAAAAATTATTATCTGCTGCTGCAGATTGCCCACATCATCAGTCAACTGATGGAGAAGGGCCTGCTCAAAAACAATATTGAAAAAGTCTTTGGCAGCATTACCAATGTTTTTTTCAAACTCCTGGAAGAGTTAAGAACTATACTCTTCTGTAAAAAGGATCTAGAAAGGTGTATCTCTAAACCGTTCCAGATAAGGCTTTCATGCGCCCCGCCTTAAAGACAAAAGGTGTTTTCCAGGTATTATCCCCCAATAATTTATATTATCATATTTAGTGGGGGAAGTCTGTCCTAAAAACTTAAGCGTGTCCAATTATGCTAATGGGAGTGTATTTATTGGTAAAATAAAAAAATCACTCGTCGGAGCTGGATATACAATATCAATCTTCATGTTATATTTATATTATGATATAATTCGGAATGCAAGTCTTTTTTTAATTTTCTTAAGGGCTGTGATGGCTATTTCCCACAGGATATTGAGCAGTTACTCTTTTTCAATAAATTTAAAAGATAATCTTGTTTTTCATACATGGTATTTCCCTTTCAAACCAGAGTTTATGAAATTATTAATCATAAAACTTTTTTTGTAATCAATCAGCTGATAAATTATTTAATATTTCCCAAATTCATAAGCAGCTTCAAACATTGCGATTACATTTTCGCAAGGAATATCAGCCAGAATGTTGTGAATTTGGTTAAATACAAATCCGCCACCTTTGGCAAATACTTCCATTCTCATCTTGACATCTTCTTTAACATCTTCAGGAGTCTTATTTGGCAAAATATCACGCGTATTACATCCTCCACCCCAGAACGTAATATCCCTTCCAAATTCTTTTTTCAGCTTTTCCGGTTCCATGTTCATGGCTGTTGTCTGAACTGGATTTAACACATCCAGCCCTGCACCAACAAGGTGCGGGAGCAGTTCGTAAAGTGAGCCGCAGGAGTGAAAGAACACTTTACAATTGCTATTTTCATGAACAAAATCCCACATCTTTTTATACCTTGGAATAAAAATCTGTTTGAAAATATCAGGTGACATAAACGGTCCCTGCTGCGATCCCAGGTCGTCACCAAATTGAAGCAGGTCCACATACTTACCGACACCTTTAAGTACCCTATCAAGCAATTTGAAATATCCCTCCATCAACTTGTCAAGCAATCTTTCGGTTCCTCTTCTATCAAGGTATATATCACACAGGAAATTATCCATTCCCCTTAGGAAAGTCCCCATTTCAAAAAGATTGCACCCTACGGCAAGCATTATTGAATAATCTGTTTTATTGAATAAGTCCTCAATTTCTTTAATAAAAATTTTATACTCATTATCATCATAAATATTCAAATGCCATGGTGGTGAAGGAACAGACCATACAAAATCTGACAGGTCCTTATCACCAAACTGCTCAGGAATACCTGGGCTATCCTTCAAAGGCCAGTAAGCCTGGCCTACATAAAGTGATGTTTTTGGTTTTTTACCTAAAACTCTGCCTTCAGAATCTTTCAATAAAACCGTACCTTTTTCATCAAATTCAATTTTTATAAATATAGGAATTAGACACTTGGATCCATCGTCAAGAATCCATTCTTTCCAGTTGTTGTCTTCGGCTAGAAATGCCTGCCCTGCGTCAATAGCATCAATATGAAATATTTCTCTTACTTCTTTTTCAGGATAAGCAAGCTGCTGCACAAAATCATACATTCTTGCCAGCCCGCTATTTAACCCTAACTTTTTCTTTAGTTTATTATAGGCAATAGTCGCAATACCTGTAGAGCGCATTGCACCAAAATCTATTGGTACTCTGTCTGCTTCTTTATGATTAATTGCAAGTCTTATCCTTTCTCTTGAAGTAATTTTTTGACTCATTTATTATCCTCCTTAAAGTTACTCCAATGCGAACACTGACATTTCTATCCAGGCGCTTGGCCAAGGACGCTAAATCCTTATTATTGAATCAGATTTTATAATAATCATTCTCATCTTTGCCTTCTTTTATCCATTTAAGATAATTTTCAAGAGAATATTTTGGATTATAACCTAGCAACCTTTTGGCTTTACTTATATCATAAAAACTCTTATTGCCTTCAGTCGCAAAGCCTTTTTTGTTATAAATCTTTTTAACTCCATGGAAAAATCTCTTAATAAGCTCCAGAGAATCAATGGTTGATATATGCTCCTCTGCATTAACGTTAAATACCTCATACTCGGAAATTTCACTTTCTAAACTCAATTTAATAATCTGCCCCAAATCTCTTCTATAAATTATTTAAAAATATCTTTTACTTTTTTAGCTACTGCCTTACCTAATTTTAAATGTTCACTTTTATCAAAATGAAGTCCATCAATATCACTGGATTTGATAATCTCTCCTGCATCTAAAAAATGACAGCCGAATTGATTTGCAATCATCTGGTAATAAAAAGCAAATTTTTTTGATTTTTCATAACCTCCCTCCATTAACTCAGGAAAAAGAGCCAGCTTTCCTATAGGTGGTGGACTAATTATTAATATTTTTGGTGTCTCTCTACCAGGACCAGCGGCACTTTTTTTGTAATTTCAATTAGGGCTGCTATTTCCCCAGCAATATCATAAGAAGTAAATGAATACTTCCTCTGGAGATCATTACTTCCTAGCATTATGATTACCAGATCAATGGGAGCATTCGTTAATAAACAGGGTAACAGATATCTTTTACCGTTTGCATGTTCTCCTCCAATAGGGTCATCCAGTACTGTAGTTCTGCCGCCTAAACCTTCTTCAATTATAAAGAAATCGGAACCCAATTCATTATTTAAAACTCCTGGCCATCTTTCATCCCGGCCGTAACGATTATCTCCAGGCATTACCGGAGATTTTGGATCATACCTTTTAGGAATACATCCATAAGTATTGGAATCACCATAACATAAAATAGTTCTCATTCTTGCTCCATTTCATAAATTTATTTAAATATTATCTCCGACTCTGAGCTGTTTTTTATTTATGCTCAATTCTATAATTTCTCTTTAAAAAACTTTTTGGAGTAGGCTTCATTAATTTTAAGCCCTATTCACTTACCATTAATAATATGCTACTTTCAATTGCTGCTAATAAACTCTTTTTTTGTTCCTTCTTTTGTACCAATGTTTACCAAAGTTAAATCTAATTGATAAACATCAATAAATATTTATTATCATTGTTTTTACTTACCACTCCGTAACAGAGCCGTCTTTTCTATATACCTCCGGTGTTGTCCAGTTTCCATCGTATATATTCTCTTTTATAAACTTTTCATCAAGCTCAATACCCAGTCCAGGTTTTTTAGGAATCTTTATATAGCCATCCTTCTCAAGCTCAAAAGGCTCTGTCAAATATCCTTCTCCCAGCGTTACTGCTTCCTGTATTAAAAAATTCGGAATAGCCGCATCCACCTGGATACAAGAGGCTAGAGCAATAGGTCCCAATGGACAATGTGGAGCCATCCCGGCATAATAAACTTCAGCCATAGCCGCAATATTTCTGACTTCCATAATACCACCTGCATGACTGACATCAGGCTGCAGGATAAAGGCTGCCTGTTTTTCCAGCACTTTCCTGAACCCCCATTTAGTATAAAGCCTTTCACCTGTAGCAATTGGAACATAGGTTGACCTTGCTATATCTACCAGAGAATCTACATTCTCAGGAAGGCATGGCTCTTCTATAAAAAATGGATTAAAAGGTTCAAATTCTTTAATTAAAACTTTAGCCATTCCCGGACCTAAACGTCCATGAAAATCTATAGCTATATCAATATTACTATCAACTGCCTCTCTTACTGCTGCCATTATTGATGCACACTTATCAATATATTCTTTATTATCAATAATTTCCAAAGGATATGGCAGACCAAATTTTAAAGCAGTATAACCCAGGCTTACTTTATGAACAGCATCTTCAGCATACTCCTTAGGCGTTTTTCCATGAATATGGGAGTATACCCTGACCTTATCCCGGCAATGCCCTCCCAGAAGCAGATACACCGGCACATTAAGATACTTGCCCAAGATGTCCCACATTGCCTGTTCTATACCACTGATAGCACTCATTATAATGGGTCCACCTCTGTAAAAACCTCCTCTGTACATGGCCTGCCAGTGGTGCGTAATCCTCCGAGGATCTTCTCCTAAAAGATATTTCTCAAACTCTTTTACAGCAGCAGCTACTACATGTGCGTGCCCCTCTAAAATTGGTTCGCCATACCCAACTATTCCTTCATCCGTATACATCTTCAGGAACATTGTTTTTGGCTTAACCATAATTGTTTTTAATTTTGTTATCTTCATCTCACCCAGGCTATTGACTGCACATTAATACAAATACTTGTTAATATAGTTAACATTAAAACTCACCGCTGCCCATTTTCTTCTTAGAAACTCTTAGGTAATTTAACAGCTTTTAATATTAGATTTTACAACCTCCCGTGACCTTTCCTCAACCCTGGGCAATTTATCATGTTTGTAGCCAACTTTATTCTGATACCAGTAATTTACATAAGCATAATCAGCATATAGTTTACCTGCTTCTGCCATGGAACTTAGCTTATTCCTATAAAATGAGCCCGGGTCCTGACCTTCAAAGGTCCAGTTTAGTCTCCAATCAATTGATTTTCTAAACCTAATCATATCAGGGTAATAAAACCTATAAACACTTATTTGGGAAAGAGGATCTTTTATATCCAGGCCATTAAAATTAATGATAACATCAGCTCTGTCTTCGTCGCTTAATTCAAGAAATCCTACTTGTTTATTGTCCCTTTTATATTTACCATTAAAAATTGGAGTTATGAGCTCTTTAATACTTATGGTATTAATGTATGGACAACCGATCCTTAACCCGGTATTTTTACCCCAGCCCCATGCAAAGCCAAAGGCGCATTCTGTTCCTAAATAATCATAACTGGGACCCTGACCCTTGCTATAAGGACCGTTTCCTAAAGGTTTATCTGTATCTATTCGTATTTCATTATTTGCTTCCATAAGCCAGGAAAAACCCTCAAAAGTTTTCTCATCAGTACTTATACTTAATTGCTGTCCAATAAAATGTCCCGAACAATCCTCTAATTTAAAAACAGGCAATATGGTCTCAGGAGTAGATTGAAAAGAAGTCCTTTTATATGTCGAATGAAAATATCCTAAAGTCTTGTCCCAATTATCAAGTTCCTCGAACTGGACAAAACTGGAATTCCCAAGGTTAAACTTTGTATCATTTCTTAAGCAAACTCTGCAGGATTTCTCAAAGGGAATCGGAAAATAGCACATATATGATTCATGAGTATTTTCAATAAAGATATTGGTAAAATAATCACTTTTGCCATTACAGCCATCACAAAAGAAATCTGCCAGCGGCACCTCTACTGATGGTTCGTCGCTTCCATTATAATAAATCAAAAGCACTATCCCCCGGGGTACACTTTTCTTTATTTCCTTATCAGTAGTAAAAACATCATGTTTGGTCGTCATTATGCTTTTAATTACTGCAGGTCCCTTAATATCTGCAATTTCCATAGTTTTACCGGCATCAAGCGGTTCAAGATATTTATGAGTATCATAACCCCAGCCGCCATTGCTCATTCCGGTTTTTACATTTTTAATCTTAGCCAGTTCTAAATCCATAACCTTTGCTCCTCTATTAATGTAGTTAATAAAACAAATGCTAAAATGACTTTATAAAATTATTATTTCATCCTATAGCAGGACTTTAAAAGTTTTTATCTCTAAAGGTTTCATTTCAAAAGATAGTTCATTATCCTTTAGTGAAATAATAGAATCGTTCATAGGTCTCTCAATTAAATCAACTTCTTTAATTCTTTTAAAATTAAACCCGAATTTTATAACAGCCAGCGACTCATTTCCGCTGCTTTCATATACTCTTATTATCAGACCGCTATTATCATCTGAAGTCTTAAAACAACTAAGAATTATATTAGAAGGACTTAACTCAATAAAATATTTTTGCCGGGGTAAAATCTTTCCTTTTCCTTTTATGCGGGATGTGATAAGCGGATAATTTAGTTCGCGTCCTTTTTTGACAGTGCCTGCTTCCTTCCAGTTTCCCTTGTGGGGATAAAGAGAATAAATAAAGCTGTGTCTGCCTCTATCAGGGTCGGGGTCCGGTTCATTAGCCGTTCTTATGAGTGTAATGCGAATAGTGTTTCCCTTTATATCAAATCCATACTTTGTATCGGATAGTAGGCTCAATCCATAATCACTATCTGAAACATCAACCCAGTTTAAAGCAGGATATTCCCTTCCATCTGAAATTCTCTGAATATGGCCAAATGGTATTTCGTAAGTAGCTGCACTCTCTCCTAAAATAGGAGTAAATCCTGCTTTTAGCATTGGTAAAGGTTCATTTGGATTTGACTTTTCCTTCCAATCTATATCGGTTTTAAAGTCAATCCTATTTATCCCTTTATACAGGCATATATCCTGTATTATTACAGATTTATTAAACTTGTTCTTTATTCTGATTATTTCTACAACAGGTCCGCTGCTTATTATTTTAACTTCAGGTTTTTTAATTAAATTTCTTATACTGCCAATAGCTCCTATAACCCAGGCTGACATGCGATGAGGTTCCTCAGATAGTATTTGCAATAGATTGTTAAAAGTTGGTATCGTAGCTCCGGTATTTGAATCCAGATCCATAAGTTTTAATGGAAAAGCATTAGCAGGGATCCCACCTTCGTCCCTCTGCATTTGCATTACTACTTTTTCATTTCTCTTATCATATAGATAAGAAATTGTACCGGTACCTTTATCAATTGTTAAATTGAAATATTCATTTTGCAAAGTAAAGGGCTTTAAAACGTTTTTACTTTTTATAGAACAGTTTTTCATCCCCCTGGTAATATAGAAAACTTTATAACCCAGAGAAGGTATATCCTGCGCAATAAAAACTAACTTCCCGTTTACTATCTGGGCAGGAACTGCCATTCCTTCTTCATCTTTTATAATAGGATTATCCGGTAAATCATTAGTAATATCTATCTGGGCAATATCAGTTCTATCCCATGATAGAACATTGAACACAAGTATAGGTATTCCTTTCCCTCTTACCTGTATTTTGTTTGAAATATATAAAATACTATCATTAATTATTTCATGTGCAGTATTTTCGGCCTTCTCTGCAAGACTGTTTGAATAGCTATAGGAGGGTTTTATGGCACTTCCCGGGAGGATATCATGAAATTGGTTAAACAAGGTTATTTTCCAGGGCTCTTCCAGGGAAGTATAACTGCTACCTAGTATTCCGGCTACTGCCGATAATGTCTCTGCTGCCAATAATAATCTTTCACACATTCTATTATGTAGTTTTGTATCCCAGTGAGTCGTATAACATCCATCAAAAATAGGGTTAAATTCATCTTTTTCTATTGGAATATCTATATCCTGCTTTGATATAGTGTCAAAGTAGTTATGGATGGTAGAAAACTTTAGTTTTGGGAATACTGATTTCTCTCTTAGCTTTTCAATAAATCTTAAGTCTTCATAGGTGGGCCCCCCTCCATGATCTCCTATTCCATAAACATACATGGTCTCTTTTATATTCATAGATTTCTTATAATAATGGGAGGTTTCTGTAAGAATATCAGAATTCAAATTCCCGGCATAGAAACTATTGAAAGCCAGGACCCTCGAACCATCAATACCTTCCCACCAGAATAAATCTATTTCCTTTTTACTTGCTCTCGTAAAATAATAATAATCTACTCCACATTTTTTAAGGATTTGGGGTAAAGTAAATGGATGACCAAATGTATCCGGGGACCAAAACACTTTAGGTTCAGTATTAAATTTTTCCATTATGTATTTTTTTGCATAAAGTATCTGTCTAATAATTGATTCCCCGTTTACCATATTTAGGTCTAATTCAACCCAACTTGATGCAGTTATTTCCCAATTTCCTTCATTAACCTTTTTCTTTATTTTCTTAAAAATTGTTGGCATCTTTTTTTCCAAAAGTGCATATATGAATGCCTGACTTTGTGAAAAACAAAAATTTGGGAAGTCGTTCATTAGTTTTAATGCAGTAGATAATGTATTCTTGCATACATCAGTAGTTTCATCCATTTCCCAGAGCCAGTTCATATCAATATGTGCATGTCCAATCAAATTGATGATATATTCCTTTGCAAGTGGTCGTAAAACAGAAATCTTTTCTCTTATATGATCTATTAGCTTTAGAAGTTCTTTTATTGGCATATTTTTTAGTTTGTCAAATTCAACCTCTTCTAAAATCTTATCTACAATTTCTTTCCCATTTGTCAGTATCTGTGAAAACTCAATCTCTGCAATAAAAGATTCTATTTCAAATATGATGTCGTCTATCTTACTGTAGTGAAACTCAATGGCATTTAGACCTCTTGGGTAGTAATCCATATAGGGTTTTCTTTGTGCAAAATGGAAAGCAACTATATGCTCCTCTCCTGGAACAACTTTACTAGAAATTAAATTTCTGTATCTAAAATCAGTCCAATTATTCTCTTTAAAGATCTTCTGCCCATCAATAAAGAGTTCTCCTTCGGCAATAATAACATTAGCAAATAGATTGCTATAACCCCCTACTTCCAGCTTTGAATCTATTATAGCAATTCCCTTAATCTTTTCAGGTACAATAATCTTTTTTCTAAACCACACATCTTTATCTATATTCCATTTATATGGTAAAGTGACAATATCCCAACCGGAGTCATTATAGTCAAGTTTGCCGGGATTACCCGGAATTTTACCATTTATAAATCTTATCTTCTCATACTCTTTTGGATATTTTGAAAAATTCTTTATTTTTTTCTTTAAAATGGATGTAAATATATCTTGTTTAATCATGATTAATTGGTATTATAGATTTTTAATTATTGAAAATATTTATTTTACACTTCCAAGAGTAAGACCTTCAACATAGTATTTTCTGGTAAAGAAAAATATGATTATTAGTGGTACGGTAACTATAAATAATCCGGCATAACCTACACCTATTGGGGAAATATTTTGTATTAGTGAAGCAGCTGCTGCGGTTGAATCTGCCAGGCCGGCAATTCCCTTTAATACAATATTAACTGTAATATTGTACTTTTCTTTAGCAACATCTGCCGCTTTTACCATTGCTGTATAAGTTGGATGATCCTCACTGTGTTGTGTCCAGAGTTCTATTGTTACTGGTTCTCTCTCTACTTCAACTTCTTCTTCAGTGACTGCCTCTTCTTCTGCTGGCGCTTCTTCCGTGACTGCCTCTTCTTCTGTTTTACATCCTGCTAATGAAAAGGAAACCACTGTAGCACAAACCGTTACAATTATTGTTAACCATAATGTTAACTTTTTTATTTCTTTCACCTCTTTCTCCAAGTTTACTTTTAAGATTATTAATACTAGAATTATTCAGAGATTTGTTTGGGAATAAAACTTAAAACCATGATTCTTTTATCAGACTCGAACAAATCTCATTATTAGGCTTACATTTTAACCACCTCCCTAATCCTTACGTTCTATTTGCATCTATTATCCAAAATTAGCAATAACTTCTAATAATTATCTTTATTTACTCATCACCTATGAAGATAACACCCCAAAATGTTCAAAAGATTCATACATTTCCTTAATGTTTTCCAGATTAGTATCACTATTTATCTCTCCACTTAATATTAACCCACCTTTTTTGGTACCAAAAAGCTTAATGATTTTTCTGACATGTTCCCTTACTTCCATTTTGGAACCATAAGGAAGTATGCGCTGGCGGTCTATATCTGTTCTAATGCAAACTCTACCCTTACAAATATCAGATAGCTTTTCCATATCCATAGCTGATAATTGCGGGTTTATTACATCTACCCCGACTTCAATTAAATCCTCTATAATTTCAATGGTATTGCCGTCTGTATGAAAAAATGAATGTAAATTCAGGTTCTTAGATTCAGAAATAATTTCCCTGTAAGCAGGCTTAAAAAATTCTCTCCAGGTATCAGGATTTACCATCAAGGAATTCTGTGTTCCCCAGTCATCATTCATAATAACACCGTTTATATTGTATTTAGATAAATTCTTCATTGTGGCTATATTATAATAAATTATCTTTTCTAAAATTTTATTGATTTTTTTCTTCTCTATGTAAAATCCAGTCATTAAGTTCTCAAACCCAAATAGCCATTGAAGCAGTTCAAACAAGTTACCAATATATGCTAAGAAGTATTTCCCATGTTTTTTTGAATATTCTTTTTGTTTTGTCAAAAATGATACATCATATCTCCACAATGCATCCGGATCAGGAAAATTATAATTATTTATAAAATCTCCATTTGCCTCATTATTGATATATCTTGATAAAGGATGGTGTATAACCTGTCCAGCAATCCCGGGGTCTGCTTTTTCCCAAATACAGCCCCACTCATCACTTTGAAAACCTTTTTGTACACTTGGGCCATGCTGGTATGATCTTGGACCTACAAAAATGAAATCATCTTCTATTACATATTGTCTGGCAATTTCTTCACCAGTCTCATAACCTGCAGAGGCTTGTCCGCTCTTTGTCAAATCACCATTTTTTAATCCATTATTAAGGTAACTGGGGTACTTTTTTAAAATAGAGTGTAGGGAATCCTTATATTTTAACCAGGCTGCCGGCAGCACAGCATGCATTATTGGAAATCTATCCGGACTTCCAAATTCAATTGTTTTTGTTACTCTTTCAACACTATTCACATTAATAATTCCTTTCATCGCTTAGAGCAAGTTTCCCTAATTACTAATTCTGGTTCAATTGTTATTTTTATCGGTTTAGAAATATCTTTGGCTTCCATTAATTTTATTAATTGCTCACATCCCATTTCACCTTGTTCGTATATCCGCTGATCAACTGTTGTGCCTTTACCGCAGCATCAAACATGGCAAAGATATTCTCTAAGGGTACATCGGGCTGTATTACATGTGCCGGAGAAAATACATATCCCCCTCCTGGGCTAAATATATCGATTATTCTTTTTACTTCAGCATCTACATCTTCAGGGGTCCCATAGGGCAGTATTTCCTGTACATCAAGTCCTCCCCAGAGTACGATCTTTCCACCAAAATCTCTTTTTAGCTTCTCTGCTTCCATTCCCTTTGCCTTGGGCTGTAGTGATTCTATTATATTAAGTCCTATCTCTATCCAGTCTGGGATAAGCTCCGATATCGCTCCGCAACTGTGTAGGTATAGCTTGGCATCAGTTAAGTTATGGATATGACCCCATACTTCTTTATGCCGGGGTTTAAAATAATTTCTATACATTTCCGGGGATATCTGTAGACCAGTCTGCATTCCATAGTCATCTGCCATTTCTACTACCTGTATATGCCTACATAATCTCCCAGCTCATGGAGAAAGGTAATCTGTTAAAGCATAAGATCCAAAAAGTCTTTGGCAGTGTCACCATGTTATTTGAACAGCTGCTGGAAGACTTAAGAACTAAATCTGTCGGTGTTAATTTTTCAAACAAACCGATACAAATAAGACTCTCGTCTTTTCCTTAGCGATACAGGGTGCTTTCCAGGTAAATCCCCCCAACTCAATAATTATATTATCACAGGTCCCTGGACAAGTCTCCCCTAAAATCCTATTTGGTTAAAAATTCCGGTAATCGGCTGATTTTGTGCTAAAATCAAAATAATTGTTCTTCAGAGCTGCCAGGTATTAACTCTGGTTGACAAACCAATTTTTAACCCAATGTTTAGGACTCATACTTAGTTTTCAATGTACGGCTTTTGATTGATCTATTCAGTCAAATTTTTAGTCTTTGGCCTCCTAATTTCCGAGAGGTCCCGATATTCAATTAAACCTACGATTTAAATTATTTCCTTATAAATTATTAAAATTATATTGTTATTAACTTATTATGTTATAACTATTTAACCATATTAATTCAAATTTGTCAATAACCTAACTAATTGCCTCTCTTGCTGTTCCTGAGGTCAAGATAATAAATGTAAAAAATTAGTTATAATAAACTCGAAAACTCTCAAGATTCATTTACAGGAAAAGCTTTATAACATTTATTCATTTATATCCATGCTGGCAACGATATCTATACCTGTATCCATAAAATTTTTCGCAATTACATCACCCATTTTTATTGCCGGTTTAACCTTTATCTTTTTTATTTCTCTGATAATATTCAAGATCTTATCCCTGGAAACAGGCTTATTACTTCTAACCGGAATTCTTCTAAAATTAATTGAATCAATACTTAATGTGGTTGTTAAAATTCTCTTTGGATCAATTGCTTCTTCTTTTATAAAATCCACACCCTTTTTACATTTATTCCCAATTATCTGAATCACTTCATTACCTTTATAATCAACACTAACCATACAGCCAATAGGGCAAACTACACAAACGACTTCTTTCTTAACAATCACACCCATATCTTTCACTTTCTTTTATATTGATGGTGATAATTTTTTTGTTTGATAATTTAAAACCTTCAAGTTTTTCTTTGCCCACTTTGATAAAAATTAATTCTCCTGGCAGCACGAATTTTTCTTTTCTTTTGAATCCAATTTCCGGAATTTCTATATAAGCATTTTTAGCAGGAAATTTTGCACGTATTCTAAAAATAACATCTGAGTATCCGCTGATTTTTTGGGGGATTATGTAAGCAACATTCTTTCCGGGAATTATGTCAATATTTCGCCTATAATCATCTTTATTATTCAAAAACCTTACAGCACTATCCACTGCAATATATCCATCATCAGTAACATTATCCACTAAATCATTTACGAAAAGAGAGTTGCCACACACGAATATTCCTTCAATCGAAGATTCAAGGTTTTCATCAACAATAGGTCCGCCACTATTTTCATCTAACTCAACGCCTGCAGCTTTTGAAACCTCATTTTCGGGTATTAATCCAACCGATAAGAGCAAAGTGTCACAAGAAACCTCAAAGCTTGAAGCGGGAACTATATTCAAATCTTTATCAACCTTTGATATTTCAACAGCTTCTAACCTTCTCTTACCATATATCCTCGTAACAGTATGACTTAGCATTAAGGGAATATTAAAATCATCAAGGCATTGAACTATGTTTCTATTCAAACCAGAAGAGAATGGCATTAGCTCATAGACACCTATAACATTGCACCCTTCAAGCTTCAGTCTCCTTGCCATTATCAGGCCAATATCACCAGAGCCCAAAACAACAACATCTTCGCCAGGAAGATACCCTTCAATGTTAACCATCCGCTGAACAAGGCCGGCAGTAAAAACTCCTGATGGTCTATCTCCGGGCATGTTAATTGAGCCTCGGGTTCTTTCTCTACAACCAAGTGCTAAAACAATTGCCTTAGCTTTGATGCTTTTGATACCATCATTTTTGTTCGAAAATGTCACATTCTTCCTTCTATCTATGTTAAGGACTATGGTATCGAGCATAACATCAACATTGGTACTTTTAATTTTATTAATGAATATTTGAGCGTATTCTGGACCTGTTAGATCCTTCTTAAAAATTTTTAGTCCAAAACCACTATGAATACACTGGGGGAGTATTCCACCAAGAAATGGGTTCCTATCTACCAGAAGTATATTTTTCACACCCAATTCATATGCCCTAATTGCTGAAGCCATTCCAGCCGGACCCCCACCCACAATTACAAGATCAAAATTCCTTTCTTTTAACATCAAATCATCCTATTTCTTGCGAAATAAGAACCGTCGCCATTCTTCGTAACACATTCAAACGGCATATTAAGCTCCCTAGACAAAATGTTGATTACTTTAAAGGTACAATAGCCACCTTGACATCTTCCCATACCTGCTCTTGTTCTGAATTTAATCCCATCAACAGTGGTTGAACCTCTCTTTATTGCTTCAACAATCTCTGCTTCCGTTACCTTTTCACACCTGCAAACAATCTCCCCATATAGCTTGTTATTCCTTACCAACTCATTATTCTCAGAGAAGTTATTTAAGTTAATGCGCTTAATTTTCTGCCTCACCGGCACGAACTTCCTATTTTTCTGAAATTTGATGCCAACATCTTTAAGAATCTCAAATACCAGTTCCGAAATCGTAAAAGTACAGGTAAGCCCGGGAGATTGAATTCCAGCTACATTTATAAATCTATCGTTTGCTGGAGAAAGACCTATTACAAAATCCCCGGTGTTCGAAACTGCCCTCAACCCAGCGAAGTTTGTAATTACAGTATAAAGCGGTAAGCTGGGGAACAACTCCAATGCTTTTTGTCGGACTTCACCCATGCCCTCTCTTGTGGTCGATAGATCATCTTTTGAAGAATCTTCGTAATTTGGGCCGATAATAATGTTTCCATCAATAGTAGGAGTAACCAATATTCCTATTGTTTTACTTCCCGGTGGATGAAAATTGATACTATTGATAAAGCTGTTATTAACTTTATCAAGAAGTAAATACTGTCCTTTTACTGATTGTATATTGTAAGAATCATCACCAACCATCTTTGAAACTTCATCTGCATAAACACCGGCAACATTAATAACATAGCGGGCACGAATATCCCCTTTTGACGTTTTCATATTAAAGGATTTGGATGACCGGTCATAATGTATCGAAGTTACTTGGGAATTAAAAATGAAATCGACACCATTTTGTTTGGAATTCTCAAATAAGGCAATTGCTGCTCCATATGGTTCAACTATACATGCTTCTTTTGCATAAAGTGCTGCTTCAACTAAATTACTTAGGTTTGGCTCAATGTTTCTTAATTTATCCCTATCCGTTATTATTTCAATCTTCCTTAATCCGTTTCTTATACCCTGTAACCGTAAATTCTCCAAAGTACTCATAAAGGATTTATCAAATATATTTACAAGGGATCCAATATTCTTGATCGGAATTTCTAATTCTTCAGCATATTTTTTGAAAAGAGCATTACCACGGTACGATAATTTAAATCTTAATTTGTTTTCATCTCCTGCATAACCAGCATGAAGTATCCCGCTGTTCGCTTTCGTAGTGCCCCAACCTACATCAGTTTCTTTTTCAATAACAACTACGCTTTTATCAAACCTGCTTAGCTCTCTTGCAATTGCACAACCAATAATCCCTGCGCCAATAACTGCTATATCTTTGCTTATATAAGTCTTCACTTATTTATCCATTCTCTTGAACGGAGAACTGCTCGGCTCCAATTCCTATAAAGATCTTCCCTAAATTCATCATCAATTTCAGGTGAATACTCATCAAAACTCCTATCCCCCCTTATCTGGAATGGACTCCCCCAAAATCCAGCGCCAATGCCAGCTCCATACATCGCACCCAATGCTGTAATCTCTTTGATATCAAATCTTTTAATTTTTATCCCCGTTAAGTCCGCAAGAATTTGACAGAATAGTTTATTCTGCGAGACTCCACCATCTATTTTCATCTCGCTAAACATAATTCCAGAATCGCTTTGCATAGCTATTAGTACATCCTTTGTTCTATAAGCAATAGCCTCAACAGCAGCTCTTACAATATGCTTACGGCTTGATGCTCTTGTTAAACCGACGATTATTCCTCTGGCATAAGGATCCCAGAAGGGCGCCCCCAATCCAGTAAAGGCAGGGACCAGGAACATGCTATTCTGGTAATTAACCTCTGAACCTAATCTTTCTATATCACCATAGTCGTTTATGACTCTTAACTCTTCTTTCAGCCATTGAAAAATGCTACCTGTATTGTAAATAGATCCCTCGAGTGCATAAAAAATTTCATTTTTATCTGAACCATAAAAAATTGTAGTGAGTAAATTATTCTTACTGACGACCTTGTTCCTACCTGTATTAACCATCATAAAAGCACCGGTACCAAAGGTGCCTTTAATATCGCCTTCCTGAAAACATTTTTGACCAAAAAGCGAAGCCTGCTGATCACCAAAATCAGAGCAGATGGGGATTTCATTATTAAAAACCGAATCTTTTTTTGTAAGACCAAACATTGATGATCCATAACTTGGCAAGACCTTTGGTAAGATACTTTTAGGCACATCAAAAATGCTTAATAGCTCCTCATCCCAGTTCAAACTGCATATATTGAATAACATTGTCCTCGAAGCATTTGATACATCGGTTAAATGCTCTCCTGTTAGCTTAAAAATTATCCATGTATCCAGTGTGCCAAAAAACACCTCGCCCCTTTTTGCTTTGTCCTTTATTTCTTTATTATTGTTTAATATCCACTCTAACTTTGTTGCAGAAAAATAAGGGTCGATAATTAAACCGGTTTTCCCCTTAACAATATCTATAAGACCCTGATTTTTTAATTCGTCGCATCTTTCCGAGGTTCTTCTATCTTGCCAGACAATTAAATTAGAATAAGGTTCGCCACTATTCTTATCCCAAACAACTGTAGATTCCCGTTGGTTGCAAATTCCAATCGCAACTATTTCTTTTGAATTAATTTGAGATTGTAAAAATGATCTCTTTATTACCTCCTGACTTGCTTCCCAAATTTCTGTCGGGTCCTCTTCCACCCATCCCGATCTCGGATAATACTGTTTTACTGGGAGATATGACTCAGAAACAACCATTCCATTTAGCTGAAATATGATAAACCTAACAGACGTTGTGCCGAGGTCTAGAACTCCAATATAAGCACCGTGATATTTATCTTTAGTTCTTGAATTTGAAGTACTTTTGCCAAGCTTCATATTCTTTTCCTTTTAATTTAAATACACAAAACCTAAAAATAGCAAAGTAATATTATTAATTGTATTTTTATAATGTTAGTATTTTACTATGTAATAATATAACAATTATCTATTACTTTTTCAAGTGAATTTTTAAAAAAATTAGAATAAGATTAACAGCGCTAAAAACTCAGAGTTAACAAACTGGAGATATTACAAAAACGTTGAGGATACTGATTATCTGAAAATATATGGAACTACAGTCTTCCTTTTAATCTAATTTTATATCTATTCTTATAAATAGACTTCATATAGCCAAGCGGTGTACCGTCAGGAAGAAAAACTATACGGATTCTTAAATTTATTGGACTACCTATTTTTAAACCAAGTAAAACTGATTCCTCATGATTAGTTGTGGTAGCATCAATAATTTCTTCTGCTTCATCTAACATTAAGTTATATTTATTTTCAAGCACATAATATAAAGATTGTTCACAACCTGTTTCCGCAAGATCATTCTTGGAAAATCCTGGCACTAGTTTTACCGGAATATATGTAGTATCAATTGCAGTGGGTTCACCATTTAAATATCTCAAACGCCTTAATATGAATGCTTGATCATTATCATCCAATTTTAAAGCAGTTCTAAACTCCTCACTGGGTTTCATCTTCTTTAAGCTCAGAATTTTAGAGGAAGGAGTAAAACCTTGTTTAATAGCTTCATCAGTATAACTTCTTATCCCCAATACTGGTTCATCAAAAAACGTTTTTTTAACAAAGGTACCCTGAGCCCTTTTTGCTTCTAATAGTCCTGACCTTACTAAATTCGAGATTGCTTGCCTTATCGTCGTACGGCTAACACCAAATATTTCCTCAAGTTTTTCCTCGGTTGGAATTGGCTCTCCTTCCTTAATCTCTCCAGAAATAATTTTTTCCCTTAATATCTCTTCAATCTGATAATAAAAAGGTATTGGCTTTTTTCTATCAATTTTTTTAATATTTTTCATATTCATTAAACTAAATATTAACCTATTGATATAATATTCATAAAATAATATTTTGTAAATAGATTTTGTTCTTAATTACATATCATTATATCTTTATTAATATAATTTCATTCACAATCGAGTAGGAGGCTACTCATTATTTGAGTAGCCGACCTCTCACACCACCGTACAAGCCGTTCGGCATACGGCGGTTCAATAGAATTAATGCACTAATGAATATCTTTCAGCTACTGATTGGAAGCCTAACTTCTTTAGGTATTCATTGGTAAATGTCCTTTGAAGAATTGGACTACCTGCTATTCGCCAATAGCTTTTCCTTGTGTTTGCAAATTCCCATGCTTTAGCCTTATCAATATCAAATCTGATTAAATTGTCAAACTTGGTTTTGATTTTCTTCCATTGTTTCCAGAAACACATTCTTATCCTTCTTCTTAGCCACTCATCCAATGATTCTGCAAGTCCCTTCATATCTGCAATACCAAAGTAATTGACCCATCCTGTTACTAGCTTCTTTAGCTTTAACATTCTAAAAGTCATACTCATGGCGTTGCTTCTGCCTGTTATTTCTTTTAACTTCTGCTTAAATTTTACAACAGACTTAAGGCGAACTCTTACTCTGATGTTTCCATTTTTGTAGTAAAATGAAAACCCTAAGAACTTAAGTCTCCATGGCCTATCTACAGCACTCTTTTCTTTATTTACTTTAAGTTTTAACTTATCTTCAATAAATCTTGTAATACTTTGCATAACCCTAACTGCTGCTTTTTGGCTTTTATCCTGGTGGGTCTATCTCCCACTGAACATACCTCTGTTCATCTGGACACACAGTTGGACACGATCTTATCTAAGTTAAAACCAACAGATGAGTCCTTATTTTAATATTCATTAAAGCTTCAATCTTAAAGTTTTAATTTCATAAGGCTTAACCTTAAAGTGCAATTTGCCATCCATTAATTTAACATCAGATTTATTAACCTTTCTTTCAACCAAGTTAACTTCTTCTGCGTTCTTCAACTTGAATCCAAAACTAATATTTGCTTCTGCTTCCATACCTTTGGATTCATACAATCTCAATATTAAATCACCATTGTCTTCTGCTTTCTTCAGACAGGTCATTACCAGGTTAGGGGCATCTATTCTTAAGAAGCTTTTCTGTTCGGGTAAGGGATTTTTACTTTCAATAGACTTGCTTTTATCGATGACACTGCAAATCAAGGGATTATTTAATTCGCAACCTTTTCGTACAGTGTCCGCTCTTCCAAAATCTCCTTTATGGGGATAGATGGAATAAATAAAATTTTGCGTTCCCCTGTCGGGATCAGGATCTGGCTCATAGCTTGTCCTGATAAGTGTGATGCTCATCGTATTTCCCGAAATACTGAATCCATATTTTGTGTCGCTTAAAAGGCTTAAGCCGTAATTCTTATCAGAAATATCAATCCATTTCTGTGCAGGATATTCCCTCCCGTCAGCTACTCTTTCTAACGTACCAAAAGGTATGTCAAACAGGGCTCTGGTTTTACCAAGCTTTGGGGTAAATGTTGCTTTTAGCATTGGAGAACGTTTTTCCGGTCCTGCTTTTTCATTCCACTCAATGGTTGTATTGAAGTCAATCCTTCCAATATTATGGTAAATTATTATATCCTGATTAATAAAAGACTTGTTAAACTTATTTTTAACCCTGATGATTCCAGCTACCGGACCTTTTGATAAAACACTCACTTCGGCATTCCTTATTAAGTTTTCCACACCTCCAATAGTACCTATTACCCATGCCGACATGGGATGAGGTTCCTCGTAAAATACCTGCAAGATGTTGTTTAATTCCGGTATTGAAGAATATATGTTGCCTTCAAAACTCTCCTGTTTTAACGGGAAAGTATCAACAGGATACGCACCTTCACTTGTAAATTCGTCCATTACTTTCTTATTATTCTTTTTGTCATATAAATACTTTATGACTCCACTATTCTTATCAATTTTTACAAGGAAATAATCATTCTCAATATTCAATTTATCCACGATAACAGATGTTGCAATATCTTCATCATTTTCACAAACATAAAATACCTTATAACCAAGTGCAGGCACATCTTCGGCAACAAATAAAATTTCCCCATCAATTATCTGTGCGGGGTATTTTTTATCAGCAATATCTTTTATTATTACTGGTTTTTTGGGCAGGGGTTTTATTTCCACACATACAGCATCCGTCCTGTTCCAGGATAAACTATTAAAAACAATTACGGGTAAACCTTCAAATTTTGGGTTAATATTCTCTTTTATATAAGACATGCTTCTTTCCAATGCAGCAAGAGCAGATTCTTCAGCTTTTTCTGCCTGGCTATTGGAATAATCATATGAAACCTTTATTGCACTTCCAGGAAGAATATCATGAAATTGATTAAATAGTGTTATTTTCCATGGCTCTTCCAGATCAGGGTATTGGCCACCTAGTATTTTTGATATTGTACCAGCCACTTCCGCCTGGTAGATAAACTTTTCACATCTTCTATTATGAAGCTTTATATCCCAGTGAGATGTATAGCAGCCATCAAAAATAGGATTAAGCTCATCATTTACAATTGGTAATTTTAGTTTTTGTTTTAAAATATCATTAAAGTAATTATGGGTGGTACTGAACTCAAGCCTGGGATATACAACTTTTTCTTTCAATTTATTAATCAAACTTATATCCTCAAATGTTGGACCTCCACCATGGTCCCCAACACCATAAACGAACATGCTTGTATAAGTTTTTTGTGTTTTAATCGTATACTTTGCAAGTTCCGCAAGTGCCTTGGTATTAATTCTGCCAAGGTATGAACTGTTAAATGTCATAACCCTTGAACCATCCAGCCCCTGCCACCAAAACAATTCGTGATCTCTCTTGCTTGCACGCATGAAGTAGTAATAATCTATGCCACCCTTTTTTAAGATTTGAGGCATTGTATAAGGGTGTCCAAATGTATCTGGAGACCAGCATACTTTAGGTTCAAAATTAAATTTTTCCATTATATATCTCTTAGCATACAGAATCTGCCTTGCAATTGATTCTCCACTGGATAAATTAAGATCCAGCTCAACCCAAGTCGAAGCTGTAATATCCCAGTTGCCACTGATAAATTTTTCTCTGACTTTTATAAATAAATCAGGATTATTGTCCTCCAAGGTTTTATATACAAAAGCCTGTGATTGAGAAAAGCGAAAATCAGGAAATCTTTCCATCAAACTTGTAACTGTGTTTACCGTATCTCTGCAAACATCAACTGTTTCCTCCATAGGCCACAACCAGTTCAGGTCCACATGTGCGTGTCCTATGAGGTGTATTTTATATTTTTTTGCTTCTGTCTTTAAAATAGATATTTTTTTACCTATTTGATCAATGGTCTCGAGAAGTACATTAATATCTGAACTCTCAAGATCGCTTATTTCTACATTCTTGATTGCATCTTCAACTATGTCCCTTCCCTTACCAAGGCTCTGCGCAAACCCTATCTCCTCAATAAAAGCTTCAATCTCAACTGCAATATTGTTTATAATACTATAATTTACCTCGATAACTGGCAGAGCAGAATAAAATGCTACTACTCCTTCCTTACCATGAGTTTTTATTGCCAGTATGTGTTCCTCACCAGCTTTTGCATTTTTTGAAACAACCTGCATAAAGCTAAGATCCATATAATGTTTGGCAGTGAGCGTTTCTTTCCCATCGATAAATATTTGCGTATGAATATTCAATACAGGATTGGCCCAGTAACTTCTTCCCCTTATCTTTACTTCTGAGCCTTCTATTTGAATGCCATTTATAGATTTGGGAATTATTATTTTTTTTCTAAACCATGCATCTTTTTTATTATCCCAGTTAAATGGAAGCTTGACTTCTTTCCAGTCTTTATCATCAAAATCAAGATTTACGGGACTGCTTTTTATTTCTTTTTGAGAGAATTTTATTTTGTTATCTTTCAGTTTATACTCTAAAAGGTTTTCAAGCTTCTTTTTCAATAAATTTAAAAGATAATCTTGTTTTTCATACATGGTATTTCCCTTTCAAACCAGAGTTTATGAAATTATTGATCACAAAACTTTTTTTATAATCAATCAGCTGATAAATTATTTAATATTTCCCAAATTCATAAGCAGCTTCAAACATTGCGATTACATTTTCGCAAGGAACATCAGCTAGAATGTTGTGAATTTGGTTAAATGCAAACCCACCACCTTCGGCAAATACTTCCATCCTCATCTTGACATCTTCTTTAACATCTTCAGGAGTCTTATTTGGCAAAATATCACGCGTATTACATCCTCCGCCCCAGAATGTAATATCCCTTCCAAATTCTTTTTTCAGCTTTTCCGGTTCCATGTTCATGGCTGTTGTCTGAACTGGATTTAACAAATCCAGCCCTGCACCAACAAGGTGCGGGAGCAGTTCATAAAGTGAGCCGCAGGAGTGAAGGAATACTTTACAATTGCTATTTTCATGAACAAAATCCCACATCTTTTTATACCTTGGAATAAAAATCTGTTTGAAAATATCAGGTGACATAAACGGTCCCTGCTGCGATCCCAGATCGTCACCAAATTGAAGTAGGTCCACATACTTACCGACACCTTTAAGTACCCTATCAAGCAATTTGAAATATCCCTCCATCAACTTGTCAAGCAATCTTTCGGTTCCTCTTCTATCAAGGTATATATCACACAGGAAATTATCCATTCCCCTTATAAAAGTCCCCATTTCAAAAAGATTGCATCCTACGGCAAGCATTATTGAATAATCTGTTTCATTGAATAAGTCCTCAATTTCTTTAATAAAAATTTTATACTCGTTATCATCATAAATATTCAAATGCCATGGTGGTGAAGGAACAGACCATACAAAATCGGACAGGTCCTTATCAACAAACTGCTCAGGAATACCCGGGCTATCCTTCAAAGGCCAGTAAGCCTGGTCTACATAAAGTGATGTTTTTGGTTTTTTACCTAAAACCCTGCCTTCAGAATCTTTCAATAAAACCGTACCTTTTTCATCAAATTCAATTTTTATACCTTACTTTCCGTAAGTTAAAATTCTGTTTTTGCCGAATTAATTTCTTTTAAATATTGGCCTAATTATCCCCAATATTTATTCTCGTCCATATCTAAAAGACCCAGTATTGTCTTCTGAGTAGAACTCAGTGAGTCTTTAAACTCTTTTATAACTTTACCATCTTTTATAATTTTATACGAATAGATTCCATCAAAAGGGTAACGTCAAGCTTTTTGTGTAAAAGTAAATTCTTTTATTGGCTTATCCTTCCAACTTTTATTTAAATGGGACATAACCCCAAATATTATCCTGGCTACACTGGCATCATTCTCAAAACAAGTTATAGGCCTTACCCTTCTTCTAACTTCTCTAAAGGAGCGCTCAATTATGTTGGTGGTCCTTATCTTTTTCCAGATCTTTTCAGGATAATCAAAAAATACAAGCATATCATCTATATCTTCTTTAAGGCAGGCTACTGCCTTAGGATAGCTGTCTTTGTATTTTTTTACCCACTTTTTATATGTACTAATTGCAACTTTTTTATTTTCTGCCTTATAGATTAGTTTTGCCTCAAAAAGACAGCTACTGTATGCTTTTTTAGGAAGCTTTGAGGCTATATTCCTGAGTTTATGTACCCAGCATCTTTGTACTGGAGTAAAGGGATATACCGTATCTACAGCTAATCTTAGGGCTCTTTGCCCATCTATTATAATGAGGTCTAAGTTTTTACCTACCAGGCCTCTTCTATACAGGCTGTCTATAAAAAGATACCAACTCTCTTCTGATTCTCTTTTTACTATCCTAAAGGATATTAGCTTCCTTATTCCGTCTTTAGTAATGCCATAAGCAGCCAGAATTGTCTTTTTATTGTTGTTTGATAGGTTTTTTACCCTTAAGGTTATCCCATCTAAAAATAGATAGCTATATTTATCTTCAATTTTACGGGTGTGGAACTCTTTTACCATAGAATCCAGGCTTTTAGCTATGTTAGAGACAGTTTGTGCGCTAACCCTGTAGCCTATTACATCTTCCAGCACCTCTCCTATTCTTCTAGTTGATATTCCGGCTAAAAAGCAGTCTTTTATTAGTTCTACCAGACTTACCTCTTTTCTAGTGTATTTTTTAAATATTTTATTTTCTAGCTTTGTTATTCTATTTCTTGGAACTTTTATATCTTCCAAGGTTCCAAAGGATGTTTCTAGATCCCTGTAGTAGTAGCCATTTCTGTAGTCTACTCTTATGGTATTTCTCTGGCTTCTGTGTACCCCTATAATTTTTGTTTGCTCTTCAATTAGGCACTTTTCAATTATATTTTTTAGATAAAGTTTTGTTTCCAACTTTAAATCTCCCCAAATTTCATCTTCACTCTTTACTTCTTTCCATAAATCTTTTTATCTTATTTGTGTAAGATCTTGCATGGCGTATCTCCTTTCTTATAGTTTTTTAATAATTATTATTTGAAAGGATACGCCATTAATTTATTTTTTTAAATTACTTTTACACACAATATTTTACCCTACCTGAGGGAGGCAATTCGGTGGGTTTACTCCAAACTATTTTTATATTATAATTAATGTGGATTTACGAAAAAAGTGAAATTTTATTAGCATGTTAAAAATATATTTATAATTCTTTATAAATTGTGCATACAAAATAAAAGGAGGACAAAAATTATGGATTTTGCACAGTTTCCCTTTATAAGTTCATTGCCCATTGTGTCCAAAGCAGAAACAAGGTCAATATCTGCGGAGAACCCAACAGGCAAAAAGGGTGAGGGAGCGCAAGCTATACCAGATAAACTTAGTGGTGCTTCCAAACTCGGTGTTGGATGGAAGGTAAGACCTTACATAGATCTGCCTAAAGAGGATATTGTAACACTGGCTGACATAAAGGGACCAGGAATTATACAACATATCTGGATAACAGTAGATAAAATTGCATACAGGGATTGTATCGTTAGATTCTTCTGGGATAATGAAAAATTCCCTTCTATTGAAGTTCCACTTGGAGATTTTTTTGTAAATGGGCATGGACTGAGATACAATGTAAACTCTTTTATGATTGCGGTCAACCCTTCGGGTGGTTTTAATTCTTATTGGCCTATGCCCTTTAAGGAAAGAGCTCTTATTATAATTGAAAATCAAAGATCTGAGGATATACCTGGTTTTTTTTATCAAATTACTTATTCACTGATAGATATTCCCGAGAACGCTGCATATTTGCATGCACAATGGCGAAGGACAGTAACAACTCGAAATTACCCAGAACATATCATACTTGATAATATAAAAGGATTGGGACATTATGTTGGAACAATGCTTGCCTGGATACAGCTTTCAGATAGTTGGTGGGGAGAAGGTGAGGTTAAGTTTTTCATAGATGGTGATACTGCAAATCCAACTATATGTGGAACTGGAACAGAGGATTATTTTGGGGGGGCATGGTGTTTTGGAGAAACATATTCAACTACTTTTCTTGGATATCCGCTATCGAAAAAGGAACCGGGTGAAGTACCTAAACATGGGCTTTATAGGTGGCATGTACTTGATCCAATTAGGTTTAAAACAGATTTGAGAGTAACGATTCAGGCTCTAGGTTTATGGCCGAATGGAAAGTATCAACCATTAACGGATGATATATCTTCTGTAGCTTACTGGTATCAAATGGAACCTCATAGCCAGTTTCCAGAACTTAACAGCTTAGAAGAGAGGTGGTCAAGGTAATTGGTTGTTAAAACTTATTAAAAAAAATTGGAAATAAAAGTCCTATAGAAAGAGAAAATCCATTAATAATAATGCTTGGGACCAAGCATTATTATTAGAAATTCTACAAAAAAGATCATACAATTAATATTTCTGTTTCTAAAAGTCTTGGCAGAAGGTAACGTCAAGCTTTTTGTGTAAAAGTAAATTCTTTTATTGGCTTATCCTTCCAACTTTTATTTAAATGGGACATAACCCCAAATATTATCCTGGCTACACTGGCATCATTCTCAAAACAAGTTATAGGCCTTACCCTTCTTCTAACTTCTCTAAAGGAGCGCTCAATTATGTTGGTGGTCCTTATCTTTTTCCAGATCTTTTCAGGATAATCAAAAAATACAAGCATATCATCTATATCTTCTTTAAGGCAGGCTACTGCCTTAGGATAGCTGTCTTTGTATTTTTTTACCCACTTTTTATATGTACTAATTGCAACTTTTTTATTTTATGCCTTATTGCAAACCATCACTTACATTGAACCACTAAGGAGAGTTTTCTTCACCTGCATTGAACCACCCTCTTTAACTAGCATTGAACCACTTTTAAGGGATTTCCTTCAGCACCATTGAACCACCTAACTATTATTAAAAGCTATATAATTATTCCTAAAAAGAATTAGGAGGAAGTTATATAGCATACAGAAAGGTGGCTATGATAGAAATAAAAGAAATACTGCTTAGAATTTCCAAGGGGCAGACAAAGAGGACTATTAGAAGGGATTTAGGTATGCACGGCATTACTCTAAACAAGTATTTAGATGTAGCAACTTCTTTGGGAATAGATCTGACAATAATTGACCTTGAGTCAATAACCGATGAGCTCTGCTATTCCATTAAAATGGCAGCAGGTCCAGTAAAAGACAAAGAAATAGCACCAAGGGACATACTTCTTCTTCCCCATAAGGATAAAATTGAAGCATACCTTAAACAAGACTTAACCAAAACCAAGATAATTAGCCTGCTTGGACGTCAGGGAATTGCTGTTAGTGAGGCCAGCTTCTATAGATTTTTAAAAGCCCATCTTAGCTCTCATATGGGAAAAGGAATAACGGTTAGGCTTCCCGAGTGCCAACCGGGCCAGTACGCACAAGCTGATTTTGGCAGAATGGGTAAAATCTGGGATGCTACAGCCAGAAGAAAAAGATTTGCCTGGGTCTTTATTGTAACTCTTGTATATAGCAGGCTAATGTTTGTATATTTAACTTTTAAGCAGGACTTTAGAGCTGTAATTGATGGCTGTGAACAGTCCTGGAAATACTTTGGAGGAATAACCGATATTGTTATCTTTGACAATCTCAAACCGGTTGTGGATGAATCGGACCGGTATAACCCAAAAATAAATAAGATATTTTTAGAGTATGCACAACATCGTGGATTTATTATAGATCCCACCAACAGCGGTCATGCGAAGGGGAAAGACCATGCTTCATACTGCACTTCTCCCTTACGGTTAATTTTTTAATAAATATTTGTTTGTGTTCTGCGGCTCATATAGATATTCATCTCTATCTGTTACCCTATAAAAAACAATTTTTCCTTCATTTCTCATCTGCATAATTTGTGCTTGAGAAAAATTTGTCTCAAGCATTTTTTCCCTTAGACTAAGGCATCCCTTTTCTCTAAGGCGCTTGTGGCGCCTCTTTAGGCCATAGGTTCTGATTATACGATTTATAGTTCTTAAGTTAAACATATTGCCATTCCATGCACGGTAGCCTTTTTTATTCAGTATGGCTACAATCTCAGATGGAATATAATTTTCTGTCAGCTCGTCTACTTGCCTTACTATATCAGCTCTTGTCTTTCTAACTTCACATATGGGAAGCTTCCTTTCAATAAAAAGAGTTTTACATGTGCCTGCCTAAACCTGATATTTGCAATAACCTTTTTATCATTATTTTTAACTGTTACATCTTCTATCAGAAGACGAATAATCCGCTTTCTGTCTCTGAAGGAAACATTTGCACTGCCCCAGATCCTGGCAAAATCATTTGCTATTTGCATAATATCTGACTTTGTAGTTTTAGTCACTTCTTTTAAATCATCTTCCCTCTTTTTTTCATATTCCTTCTTAAGCTTTTCAAGCTTACGGATCTTTAGATTCCACTCTGCTTCAAGCTCTGTTGCCACCAGGCGGTTTTGGGGATCTACCAGCATATACCTTTTTCTTGCAATTTCCATATCATATTTTGCCCTTTCCACCTGCTGTCTGTAAAAGCTGTCAGCTTCAAGCTTTCTTTTCTTAAGCTCATCTTCTACTTTTATTGCTGCCTTTATGGCAAGTGGGTTTAGCATTTCAAGTAGCATTTTTGAAATTTCTTCATCTACTTTTTCTCCCATTACTATCTGGCACATCTTTGCCCCATTTTCAATCAAGTCCCTCATACATGTATATATAGGGACAAGCTTGGAGCAGTTCTTCTGGTATCTTACAGACATTCTTTTTCCGCACTTTCCACATACGATTATCCCCTGCGGAAGAGCAGGTCCTTCCCGGGGCGGGCCTTTTCTTCTGTCCTCTCCGTATGCGCAAGAATTCTCTTTAAGTTTTTTTACGTTTTCTTCAAGCCGGTCCCTTGTTATGTAGCCCGGATGGGCATCCGGCATATAGGCGTGCCAGCTCTCTATTGGCATATTAAGTGATTTTTTGCCATTTACCGTTTTCTTTACCTGTTGCCGCCCGTAGTAATATATGCCTGCGTATATGGGGTTATGAAGGAGTCTGAGCGAGCGGCTGTGTGTAAGCGGATTCCATGCAAGCTCTCCTTTTCTGAGTCCATTTAGAAAGCGTTTAGGTATTTTGAGGTTCAGCCTGTTAAATTCCCTTAAGGTAGCACACGCAGAGCCGGTTCTTTTAAAAGTTTTAAAAAATAAATTTATAGCATTCTGTACGGCAAGGTCTGAAGTGAACCCCATAAGTTGGACATATTCTTAAGACAGTTTAGAATAGAAAGAGCAGGGAAAAAGAGAGAAAGGAATAAAGATATGGGTATACACAGGAGAAAATATACTAAGGATTTCAAGATAGAGATGGTAGAGAGTGCACTAAAAGGCCGCAGCATACTGGAGCTTGCCAAAGAAAATGATATATACCCAGGGCTTATTACCAGATGGAAAAGTCAGTATCTGGATTGCAAGTTCCATGGAACATCAGCAAGTGATACAGAGCTAAGAAAGTTAAAGCTAAAAATATGTGAACTGGAGCAAGACTTGTGGGAAAGCTCTACTTTAGGAAAATTACCTTTTAAAAAAAGAAAAAGAGTTTGCAATTGCCAGGAGAAAAGATACTTTATCCATAATAACCGGTCCCAATTTGGATCAATCAGTGAGGGTTGCAGGCTAATAGATATTTCAAGATTAACCTACTACTGCAGACCAAAGGATAATTTTTTAAAGAAGAAACTGGATTCAGACCCGGCTAATGCAATTGAAAAAATTGCCTATTGAAACACCCCTGCTATGGATACAGAAAAATAACAGCTACCCTAAGGCGAAAGGGAATAGTAGTAAACCATAAGAAAGTGCTAAAAATGATGCGAAAAATGGGATTACAGTGCAGAAAAAGGCATAAATTTAGAGTTACCACCAACAGCAGCCATAACCTGAAGGTATATCCCAATCTGGCCAAGGACTTAGTGACCAGTCACGTGAACCAACTCTGGTGTGCAAATATTACCTACATTAGAATCCTAACAGCATTTGTATACCTGGCAGCCATAATTAATGCCTTCTTAAAGAAAAATAGTGGGATATGCCCTGGGCAGGACCCTGGCCACTAAACTACTATTGGGAGCACTTAAGATGGCCACAAGAGGTAGAAATATAGATGATCTTATTCATCACTCTGATAAGGGAATTAAAGTACTGCTCCGGTGGGTATGTAGATCTACTTAAAGCCCATGGTATTAAAATCAGCATGACCACCAAGACAAGCCCCTATGATAATGCCCTAATAGAGGCATTTTTTAGGACACTTAAGGCAGAGGAAGTGTATCTGTGAGAATATTGAGACCTACCAGGATGTAATAGAGAGAATCCCCTATTTTATAGAGGATGCATACAATAAAAAAAGACTGCATTCCTCACTGGGGTATCTGCCTCCAGAAGAATTTGAACATATATTTATTTAAAAAAATTCCTGTAAAGTTTATTCTTAAGCTAAGATAGGTATGTGTACAGTTTTTGGGATTCATACCTAAAACGGTTCACTT
>Ga0307380_10000095_pt1 | contig 145549 bp, 139 predicted proteins | sample UN3MG_FD_202239 | JGI IMG/M metagenome (GOLD analysis project Ga0307380, IMG submission 202239) | Soil microbial communities from Risofladan, Vaasa, Finland - UN-3 | ecosystem: Environmental > Terrestrial > Soil > Coastal area > Acid sulfate soil | place: Finland: Risofladan, Vaasa... | reverse complement strand
CGACCTCGGCTTCACGCGCACAGATGGCGCGCAGCAACTCGACCATCAAATGCGCCTTGGAGGGGAAGTAGCGGTAGACGCTGCCGGTCGCGAGCCCGGCAGCCGCGGCGACCGCGGCGACCTGGGCCCCGCGGAAGCCGCCATCGGCGACCAGCGTCCGCGCGGCGCCCAGAATGCGCGCCCGATTATCGGCTAGCCTGGTCTCGACCTTGGCTGTGCGGCGATACGCCATAGAATGAACCTCAGTTCATTGTTTAATGAACCGGCGTTCATTTCTTGTCAAGCGCGGTGCGCACGGGGCGTCTTACACCAGCTGACGACGACAGCGCTTCGCCTTGGCCGGCCGCTCCGTTAGGCTGTGGAAAACAAGGCTGATCGCGGAAAGGCACCTCAGGATGGCGGGACGGGTCGAGGGCAAGGTGGCGCTGGTGGTCGGCGCGGGATCGGTCGGGCCCGGCTGGGGCAATGGCAAGGCGGCCGCCGTGCTCTATGCGCGCGAGGGCGCCAAGGTCTTCGCGGTTGATGTCAACGAAGCGGCGGCGGCGGAAACGGCCTTGATCATTCAAGACGAGGGGGGCACGGCTGCGGTCGCGCGCGCCGATGTCTCCAGCGCTGGCGATGTCGAGGCGATGGTCGGCGCTTGTGTCGACGCCTTCGGGCGCATCGACATCCTCCACAACAATGTCGGCATCGTCGAAGTCGGCGGTCCGGTCGAGTTGAGCGAGGAGGCCTGGGACCGGGTCAGCGATGTCAACCTGAAGAGCATGTTCCTCACCCACAAATATGCGCTGCCGGTGATGGCCGCACAGGAGCCGGGCGCCGCCGGGCAGCGCGGGTCGATCGTCAACATCTCCTCGATCTCGGGCATCCGCTATACAGGTGTACCGTACGTGTCGTACGCGACAACCAAGGGTGCTATCCTGCCGTTCACGCGCTCGGTGGCGCTTGAATATGCAGGGCGCGGCATCCGCGCGAACGCTATATTGCCCGGGCTGATGAACACGCCGATGATCGTGGAGCCGCTGGCCGACGCGTACGGAGACGGCGATGTCGACGAGATGATGCGCGTACGCGACGCGCAATGCCCGCTGGGCCATATGGGCGATGCCTGGGACGTCGCGCATGCGGCGCTGTTTCTCGCCTCCGACGAGGCCAAGTACATCACCGGCACCACGCTGGTGGTCGATGGCGGGCTGACAGCGAAGGTCGTGTGACCTTTTGTCCGGTGCGACTGACAGGAGAAAATGCGGGAGAAACGGTATGAGCCAGGCCCTGAGCAGCGATGAAATGGCGCTTATAGAAACCGCGCGAGCATTCGCATCAGAGGTCGTCGCGCCCAACGCGGCCCAATGGGAGGCCGAGCGGCGGCTGCCGCGCGAGGCGCTCACTGCGGCCTGCGAGGCGGGGCTGGGCGGGCTCCTGGTGCCGAAGGATCTGGGCGGGCAGGGCGCCGGTTTTGCCGCGACCGCGCGCATCGTCGAGGTGCTCGCGGCGGCCGATTTCGGCTTCACCTTTCCGCTCATCGTTCACAACAACCTCGCCGGCAGCATAGCGCGCAACGGCAACGACGAACAAAAGGCGCGCTATCTTCCCGACATGATCGCGGGCCGCCGGATCGGCGCCTTCCTTTTGACCGAGCCGGGGGCCGGCTCCGACGCCGCAAGCATCACGACGACGGCGAGCCGGGCGAACGGCGCGTGGCGCATCGAGGGCGAAAAGGCCTGGGTCACCAGCGGCGTCACTGCCGACATTCTCAGCGTCTATGCGCAGACCGATGCGGCGGCGGGCTGGCGCGGTATCGCCTGTTTCCTTGTCGAGGCGGAAACGGCAGGCGTCGTGCGCGGCGAGCCCTATGCGCTTATCGGCGGTCACGCCATCGGCGCGAGCGATATTGCGTTCCGGGCATGCAACGTCGGCGAAGAGGCGCTCTTCATCCCCGCGGGCATGGCCTTCAAGGCGGCCATGGCGGGTATCGACATCGCCCGCGCCAATGTCGCGATGGCGAGCTGCGGCATGCTGAGGACCGCGCTGGAAACCGCGCTCGATTACATGGCTCGGCGGCGCGCTTTCGGACAGGCGACGTCAGAGTTTCAGGGCCTGCAGTGGGAGCTTGCGGACGTCGCCACCGATCTGGAAGCCGCGCGCCTATTGGCAGGGCAGGCGGTGGCCAAGTTCGATGCCGGCGCGGACAGTGCGATCGCCGCCGCGCACGCCAAAAAGTTCGCCACCCGTGTCGCCTTCAAGGGCATTCATGCCTGCATGCAGGCGATGGGTGCGGTAGGCGCGCGCGCCGACTATCCGCTGGCGCGTCACCTGGCGGCGGTCAAGCTCGCCGAATACATGGACGGGACCACGGGCATTCAGAATGTGGTGATCGCGCGGTCGTTGTTCGGCGGCCGACCCGCGCCAAAAAGCAAAGCCGCCGAGTAGCCCGGCCTCAGGCGTCGGCCCGGATTTGGTCCGACGGCGCTTGCGGGATCAGGCGATAGGCGAACATGCCGGCGAGCATGGCGGCCAGGAACACCGCCGGCTCCCAGCGGCCGAGCGCGAGCGAGGAGATCGCCGGGCCGGGACAGTAGCCCACCAGACCCCAGCCAATGCCGAACAGTGCCGCACCGCCAACCAGCTTTGCGTCGATGTCGCGCCGGTTTGGAATGGCGAAGCTCGCGGCGAAGACCGGCGCACGCATGCGTTTCGTCACGGCAAAGGCCGCACCCCAGACCGCGACCGCGCCGCCGAGAACGAAGGCAAGGCTCGGATCCCAGGCACCGGCAATGTCGAGGAAGCCCAGAACCTTGGCCGGATTGACCATCTGGGAGACCGTGAGCCCCGCACCGAAGAGGAGACCGGAGACCAAAGCGGCAAGGATTGTGCGCATCGGCTCAGCCTCCGATCAGGTGGCGGGCGGCGAAGACCGTCAACCCCGCGGTCATAAGGAAGGTAGCGGTGGCCACGATCGAACGGCCGGAGAGCCGGCCGAGCCCGCATACGCCGTGTCCGCTGGTGCAGCCGGAGCCGAGCCGGGTGCTGAGGCCGACGATAAATCCGGCGGCGATCAGCAGCGGCAGGCCAGCTTCGATCTGCACCGAGATCGGTGCGCCTCTGGCAAACTGGACCAGAAGGGGCCCCACGATGAGCCCGATGATGAAGGCGAGGCGCCAGGCGAAATCGCCCCTTGGAAGCTCCAGAGATCCGCCAACGATGCCGCTGATCCCGGCAATCCGGCCGTTCATGAGCAACAATATCGCTGCCGCGACGCCAATCATGGCGCCGCCGATCAGGGCTGATACAGGCGTGAAGTTAACCATATGCTTGGCCTCGCTCTTGCGTCGTTTCCGCCGATCCTAGGCCTGGGCGAAGCAGCCGTCCATTCCAGACCGCCATGCAGCCGCGATGGCCATCAAAATTGACCGGTATCCATAAACCTTTAGCTGGATTTAACGTGCCCTTAAGCGTGCAAGGGCGAGGATCGCAGCCAGAATCCGAATGGAGAACAAGCATGCTTCCGACCAGGCTGAGCCAGACACTTTCGGCGCTCGCGATTGCCGTGATTGTCGCCGGACCGATCGCCCTGACGGCGGCGCCGTCGGCTGCCGAGAAGAAGGCGCCGGCCGCCAATTCACAGAAGTCGAAAGCCGCGGCAAGGATCAAGGCGAGGGCTGCGAAGGCCAAAGCCGCGAAAGCCAAAGCTGCGAAAGCCAAGGCGGCCAACGCTAAAGCCAAGAGGGCCGCCAAGGCCGCCAAAGCCGCCAAGGCCGCGGAGGCCAAGGTAAAGTCTAAAAGGCTTGAGGCGGCCAAAAAGCCCCAAATGGCCAAGCCCCAAATGGCCAAGCCCCAGATGGCAAAGCCCCAGATGGCCAAGCCCAAGGCCGGCCAGACCCAGACCGCCCTCAGCGCCCAGTCCATGACCAAACTGGCGAAGCTCGCGCGTTCGATCGACGAGCACATGCAGGCCGGTGAGGCCGATGGCTCGCTGACCAAGGGTGAGATTGCCCGCCTGGCTTCGCTCAAGGAGCGGGTCGTGATCATGGACCGCATGTCCCGAAACGATGAGAGCTTCACCGATTGGGAGCGCCGTTATCTGGAAACTGCCAACACGATTCTGCGGGACATCGTGCGGCGCCAGCGGCTCGACGGCGAAATGAGCGTCGAGCCCAGGCATGTGGAGATGCGCATCCAGCGCGGCCTCCAGGACGGCACCCTAACCGAACAGCAGGCCGAGAACCTTCGCTCGATCCAGCGCCGCATCCTCGTCTACCGAAACGAAGCGGACGAAGACGGCACGCTGAGCCCCAAGGAAAAGGCGCGCTACATGGCCGCCCAATACAAACTGTCGAGCCTTCTCAACCACACGCGCCGCTACGGCCCGGTTGCGCGGACCCTCGGCCAGAGCAGGTTCAAGGAAACGCTGGAGCGCGCGGTGCGCAATGGCAGTTTCTCGCGTCGTGAGGCCCGCGCGTTATGGCGTACGCACCAGCGGATCCACGGCCTGCGCGAGCAGGCGATTGCCGATGGCAAGATCACCCCGCTCGAGCTTACGGTCCTCAACCGCCGTCTCAAGGCAGCGCGTCATCAGTTGAGCTATGGCGAACGTGAAGCCTATCGCCGATCGCTGCGGGCGCAGCCCGGTCGCCGGACCCGTGCCGCTCTCGGTGGCGGCGGCGGCAGCGAGGCTGGCGATGCGGCAAGAAGCGGCGCCGCCGCTGTGCGCGATTACAGCCGCTCCGTTGGTGGTGGCTTGCGCAGCCTTGGCCGCACCTTCGGTCGCTGAGCTGCGCCCTGCGGGTCGGTCCTTATCTGAAACACCGCGTGTTGTCCGTCAGTGGGGGCCCGGGCGCTTACCCGGTCTTGGCGGGCGTTATTGCTGCCCGCTGCGCCGGCTGGGCTTGCTCGACCGGCAAACGCCGCGTCCGGCAATCGAGGTTTCGATCCCGCACGGGCAGAGATAAATCTGCATCAGAATGCCAATCGGCAGCCGGCAAAAATACTCTTCAATGCCGGCACCGCCGTTATCAAGCGTGATGGCTCGGTCGCGCCATCCGATCGCTTGCTTGCGATATTGCGTGCGTCCGTAGCGATGGGGGTCATTGCCGAGATCGGTTTCCCGGCAGCGACCGAGGCCGGAGTTGTGCGACTTCATAAGCTTGGCGCTACCCACCGGCTGCGCCCGGCAGGCTGCATCGGGATCCGCCGCGACGGCGGCACGGTCGGCGCCGGCCAGCAGAACCGCTGAGACCAGGACCCGCAACGATACTGATGCAAAGGGTCGCCTCATCGCCGCGTCACGGCGCGGGCATCAGCCGCCGAACACCTTGCGCAGGTTTTCAAAACCGGCTTCGTAAACCTGGCGGATCGCCGCAACGGCGTCGGGCTCGGGAATGCCCTTGGGTTCGAAGTCGCTGGTCCATTCCACCGTGCAGCTCATCGCCCCATCGGGGATCACCTTGATCATCGCCGTGTAGTCGGCGACCGGCAGCGGGCCGCTGACCACCGAATAGCTATAGGTGCGCGCCGCGTCGTCATGCGTCTCCAGGCGCTCGACCACCGTGCCGACGCCGCCCGCAAGTGACAGCGTGCGCTCGGTTTTCCCGGCTTCCTTGGTCTCCACCGATTTTTCTATCCCGGGATGCCAGCCGGCGATCGAACTGAAACCGCCAATCGTGTTCCAAACCACGTCGGCGGAAACCGGCAGTTTGGTGCTGGTTGCTACTTTGCTCATTTGCAATCCCCCGTCTCGCGTTGTGTTCCCGTCGCCATGCCGATTTGGCGCGTGTCGCCTCAGCTTGTGCCGCCCCCGCGCAGGCGGGCAAGCAATTTTTGCGTCGGATAGCCGTCCGCAGGTTGCCCGGTTTGGCGTTGATAGCATCTCACCGCCGCCCGGGTCATGCGACCGATTACCCCATCGGGTTTGCCGGCGTCGCAGCCGGTCGCGGTGAGGCGCTGTTGCAGCTCCTTCATCTCGCTGACCTTCAGCGGTGTCTCGCCGGTCGGCCAGGCGGCGATAAAGGGCTGGCCGCCGGCGATGCGGTCGGAGAGATGAGCAACCGAGAGCGCGTAGGAAGTGGCGCGGTTGTAGCGCAGCAGCGAGCGGAAATTGCCCATGACAAGAAAGGCCGGACCCTTGTGGCCCGCTGGTATGATGATCGAAGCTTGGTGCTCGGGCGAGAGCGCGCCTTTCGCGAGCGTGCCGCCGCCGATCCGGCGCACGCCCAAATTGCGCCACTCGGCGAGGCTTTTGCTGACCTTGTACTCGGCCTCGGCCCAGGGAAAGCCGCGCGGCAGTTTGACCTCGAAGCCCCACGGCTCGCCGCGCTTCCACTGGTAGTGCCGCAGCAGATTGCCGGTGGAATGGAGGGCGTCGGCCGTGCTGCCCAAAAGATCGCGCTTGCCGTCGCCATCGGCGTCGACGGCGTGGCTGAGATAGACCGAGGGCATGAACTGGGTCTGACCGAAGGCACCGGCCCACGAGCCTTTAAGGCGCGCCAGCGGGACATCGCCGCGGTCGACGATGCGCAGCGCATTCATCAGCTCGCCCCGCGCCCATTCGGCGCGCCGCCCCTTCCAGGCCTGGGTCGCCAGCGCCTGGATGATGGAAAAGGATCCGGTGTTGCTACCGTAATTGGTCTCAAGGCCCCAAATCGCGACGATCACCTTTGCCGGTACGCCGGTTTCTTTTTCGGCCACGGTGAGCTTGGGGCGGTGTTCGGCAAGCCGCGTGCGGCCTTGAGCGATCCGCCGGTCGGAAACGGTGCGGGCGAGATAGTCCCAGATCGGACGCACGAATTCCGGCTGGCTTTCCATCAGCGCAAGGACGCGGTCGTTGGGCACCAGGCCTTCAAAGGCCCGGTCGACCGTGGCCTTGCGAATGCCCGCCGTAACGGCCCGCCGGCGAAACTCGTCGAGGAACTCATCGAAGCTCTGCTCGCGCTTTTCGGGATTGCCGGCGACGCCACCGGATGTTTTGCCGGCGGTTTGGGTGCCGGCGCAGCCACCGAGTGCCAGCGCACCGGCAAGCATGATGGCGGCAAGTCCGCGCTGTGGGGTCGATCCAATCAGGTGTAGCAGGCGAGACAGCATGGTCGTCCTGTCGGTTGTTCGGGGATTAACGGCCAGAGGCGGCTCGTTCTTCGGCGCGTTGGGGTTCGCAATCCCCAACGACGTCCTCGGGGGCCACCTGCCAGGATCGCCTTTGGCCAGCCGGTGAGCCGAGCGTCATCATTGTCTCATTTCATGTCAAAATCGTGGCCGTTCGTCAGTCGCGGAAGTTCACGTATTGCAGCGGCAGGCCAAGATCGAGGCCTTTGACGAACTCGATAGCCGTTTGCAAATCGTCGCGCTTCTTGCCGGTGACGCGCAGCTCGTCGCCCTGGATCGCGACCTGAACCTTCAGCTTCTTCTCTTTGATCGCTTTGACGATTTTGCGGGCGATATCCTGCTCGATGCCCTGGCGGATCCGTACCGACTGACGCACCGCGGCCCCTGCGGCCTTCTCCGGTTCCTTGAAGTCGAGCACGCCGGCCTCGATCTTGCGTCGGGTCAAATGGCCCTTGAGCAGCTCGTGCAGCTGGCGGAGCTTCATGTCGTCATCGGCGTTGATGGTGAGCTCGGCGTCTTTGCGCTCGATCTTCGACTTGGAGCCCTTGAAGTCGAAGCGCTGGGTGATCTCGCGGCCCAGATTGTTGAGCGCGTTGTCGACCTCGGAAAGATCGGTTTGGGAGACAATATCGAAAGATGGCATGGCAGCGGAACTCTGATGATTGCAGCATTGCGCATAAAAGCGCGTGCCCGGGAGATGTGGTCACTCAAGCGGTTTCGCAAGCTTGTATACAGCGCCCTTGTAGGGCCAGCGCTCATTGTCCGCCCGGGCGGTGATGTAGAGCGTGTGTTTGCCGGGGCCGAACTCGACGCTGGTAACGAAGCGGTTGGGCAGCGCGATGATCTTCTGGAGGCGCCGGTCGGGTCCCACGACGAGGACGCGGCCGGCACCATATTCGGCAATGAACAAGTTGCCCGCGGCATCGAATGTAAGACCATCGGGCCCGGCCAGTGGGCCGGCGCCGGGTGCGGGCTTTACGACGTTGGCGAGCCGCAGCCAGGTTTCGCGTGCCTTGAGCGACCCGTCGCGCGCGATGCGAAACCGCAGCACCTGCCGGGCGAGATGTGCGGAGACGTAAAGATACTTCCCGTCAGGGCCGAGCACGACGCCGTTGGCGTAGTGGATCTTGGAGGCCACGCGCCTTGGCCTGCCGCCCGGCACGATGCGGTAGATCGCTCCGGTTGCCGCGGCTGCGGGCGCAAAGCGGCCCGAGGCGGAGAAGTAGACGCCGCCGCGGCCATCGGCGACGGAATCGTTCGGATTGCCGATCGGCTCGCCGCCGGCGCCAACGGTATGGAGCGCCGCCATGCGGCCGATGCCGCGCACCCAGACCACCGCGCGCCCAAGATGGCAGGTCACCAGGAAAAGCCCGCCCGGGGCCGGAGCGATCGAGGTCATGCCGCAGCCGCGCTGGGCCCAGAAGGTGCGGGTGGTGCCGTTCCATTCGGCGATGCGGTGGCGCGTCATCTCCGCATAGTAGAGCTTGCCGCCGTGCCAAAGCGGGCCTTCGGGATAGTGGGCATCGGGCACGATGGTGACGAGCTCTCCGGCGCGGCCGGCCGAAACGGGCGATAACAACAGAAGAATTGCGACGGCGAGGCGCTCCACGATGCGCCATCCCTGCTTGGCGCCGCTCGCGGCACCTTGTCCAATTCCTCTGACGGGGGCTTCCTGCACAGTGGTGTATTCGCCTATAAAGAGAAGAGAGTAACCAGGAACTACGCTGCGGCGCGCAAGGATACCGTCAATGAATGTTCCCGCCCACCTCGATCACATCACCCGCCTGGTGGCGACATTGAAGTCGGGCGCCACCGAAATGGGCGAGGCGATCAGTACGGTTTCTCTGGAGGAATACCGCTCGCCCGAACGCTTCGCCGCCGAGCGCGCGACGGTCTTCCGCAAGCTGCCGATCATTGCCGCCGCATCCGATGAGCTGAAGGCGCCCGGAGACTGCGTCACCCATGACGTGCTCGGCGCGCCGGTGGTGCTGGTGCGCGGCGAGGACGGGGTGGTGCGCGGCTTCCTCAATGTCTGCCGCCACCGCAATACCCGCATCGTGAGCGCCGAGGGCGTCCAGTGCCTGCGCGCCTTCAAATGCCCCTATCACAACTGGGTCTATGGGCTCGACGGCGCGCTCAAGGCCGTGCCTCAGGCCTTCGGCTTCCCGGGCCTCGACCGCGACAAGATGGGTCTGGTGCCGGTGCCGGTTGCCGAGCGCTACGGCCTGATCTGGCTGATCGCCGATCCCAAGACGCCGATGGATCTCGACACGCATCTGGCAGGGATCGGCGCCGACCTCGATGCCTTTGGATTCGGCGATCACGTGCTCTTCCGGCGCGACCGCCACCGCCGCAAGACTAACTGGAAACTGGTCGCCGACGCTTTTCTGGAGGCCTATCACGTGCAGCGCCTGCATCGCGACACGGTCGCCGCTTTCTTCACCGACAATGAGGTTTGCAGCGATCGGCTCGGCCGCCATGTGCGCTCGGCGATCGCCCGCAAAGCGACCGATGAGGTGATTGACCGGCCGGTCGAGGAATGGCGCATCGGCGACCACATGACCTTCGCCTATTTCATCTTTCCCTGCACCGTGCTGGTGGTGCAGCCCGATTTTCAAACGCTTTTGAATTTTGTGCCGGTCGCGGTCGACGAAACCGAGATCGACCACATCATGCTGATCCCCCAGGGGCCGCGAAACGACGACGAACGCGAGCATTTTGAGCGTGCCTTCGACTTCATGGATTCCGGTGTGTTCAATGGAGAGGACGTCTGGGTGGCCGAACAGGCGCAATCGGTGATCAATTCCGGGGCGAACGAGGTGATGACCCTCGGGACATTCGAGCACGGCGTGAAGTTCTTCCACGACACGCTCGAGGCCGCGATCGGCGAGCTAGCCGATTAACCGGCGACCGGTCGGTTTTGCTCCAGCGCCTGCAAGTAGGCGGGACGCTCAATGAGGCGCGCGCGGTAGTCGAGTAGGCGCTCGGGCATCGCGATATCGCATTTGAGCGCGTAGTCCATCGTCGTCACCATCAATATGTCGGCGACACTCATGCCCTCGGGCATCAGGGTGTCGATCGCGCCGTCGAACGGCGAGACCCCGGCTGCGATCTGCTCGGCGAAATAGATCTTGGCAGCATCCACCGCGACAGGCGCCTCGCCATAGAGATTGCTCAAGTCACCGTGGCGGCGGATCACGTAAAGGCAATGCGCGTCGAGCTCGGTCATGATGAAGAAGCACCATTCGTCGAGCTTGCCGCGGCGGCCCGGATCGTCGGGCACGAAGAAGCCCTCCGGCGCCGCAAACGTCCGGGAAAGATAGTTGACGATGGCCGCACTCTCGGCCAGCACCACCTGGCCATGGACCAGCGTCGGGATCTTGTGGCGCGGATTGAGCGCCAGATACGCGTCCGTGTAGGTCTCGCCGGTGCGCGATTGGATCGGCCGGCGGACGTAGTCGAGGCCGAACTCGGCGAGCATCCAATGCGCCCGCATCGAGCGAAGCGTTCCAACGCCCCAGAGGGTGAGGCCAGTGCTTGCCATGTGAATTTCCTGTCGCCTGTTTCCCTGCACCTCAGTACGATTTCGGCAGCCCCAGCGCGCGCTCGGCGATGTGACTGAGGATAAGCTCGCGGCTGACCGGGGCAATGCGGGTGATATATACCTCGCGCAGCAGCCGCTCGACATGGAACTCCTTGGCATAGCCCATGCCGCCATGGGTCATTACCGCGCGGTCGCAGGCGCGGAAGGCGACCTCGGCGGCATAGTATTTCGCCATGTTGCATTCGGGTCCGCAGGGCGCGCCCGCATCGTAGAGATGCGCGGCGCGGAGCACGGCTAGCCAGGCCGCCTCGAGCTCGCACCAGCTATCGGCGAGGGGATGCTGGATAGCCTGGTACTGGCCGATCGGCCGGCCGAAGACGACACGGTCCTTGGCGTACTGGGTGGCGCGGGCAAGCGCCTGCCGGCCGATGCCCACCGCCTCCGCGCCCACCAGAACACGTTCGGGATTGAGCGAATGGAGGATGTAGTGGAAGCCCTTGCCCTCTTCGCCGATGCGGTCCTCGCCCGGCACTTTGAGCCCGTCGATGAAGAGCTCGTTCGAGTCGACGGCCTTGCGGCCCATCTTCTCGATCTCACGCACGTCCACGGCGGTGCGGTCGAGGTCGGTATAGAACAGCGTGAGCCCGTCGGTCGGCTTCTTGCAGTCCTCGCGCGGTGTGGTGCGGGCGAGCAGCACGATCTTGTCGGCGACCTGCGCGGTTGAGGTCCAGACTTTGTGGCCGTTCACGACATAGCCGTTGCCGTCGGGCTCGGCGCGCGTCTTTATGTTTGTCGTGTCGAGGCCGACATTGGGTTCGGTCACGGCGAAACAGGCCTTGACCTTGCCCTCGATCAACTCGGGTATCCAGCGCGCGCGTTGCTCGTCGGTGCCGTAGACGACCATGGCATGCGGGCCGAAGATGTTCATGTGGATGGATGAACACGCCGCCATCGCGCCGGGCGAGTTGGCGACCTCGTGCATCATCAGCGCCGCCTCGGCGACACCAAGCCCGGCGCCGCCGAATTCCTCGGGCATGGCGATGCCGAGCCAGCCGCCTTCGGCCATCGCGGCGTGGAAATCGTGGGGAAATTCGCCGGTGCGATCGCGATCAAGCCAATAGGCGTCGTCGTATCCGTCGACGATCCTGCGCACCGCCTCGACAATTGCCTGCTGGTCGTCGCTCAGTGTGAAATCCATGCCCCGGGCTCCCTTGGTTCAAGTGGACCCGAGTATCGCGCCCGGACAATGACGTCAATTCACGCTTGGCGCCGATCGACGCCGGGCGGGGGAGTGGGCTCCACATATTGGCAGGCAATCAAACGTGTCAGCCGGCCTTCTCGACCATGAGCACGGTGCCGTCCACTCCGGTCACCGTGACCTTCGTTCCCTCGGGCATATCGTCGCCCTCGATCTTCCAGATCGTGTCGGCGAGCTTGACCTTGCCGATGCCGTTGACGATCGGCTCGGCCAGCGTCAGCGCGCGGCCGACATACTGCTCGCCGCGGCGGTTGAGCGTGGGTTTGTCAGTTGTGATCGGCCGCGATTTCAAATAGCGCCGCCAGACCAGGATCGAAACCACCGAGAAAAGCGCGAAGACCAGGAACTGGTACTCCCAGCCCATCGACGGGAGGACCAGCAGGACCAGTCCGGTTATGCCGGCGGCGACCCCCATCCAGAGAAAGAAGGCGCCGGGGGCCGCCATCTCGACGATCAGCAGCACGGCGCCGGCGATCCACCAGTGCCAGAACTTCGCCAAGGCCAAAATAGCGGCGAGGCTCATCGCTCTGGTCCCTCAGCTATCGTTTGGGCGGCGCCGGCCACTGTTGCAGCTATGGTCGCGAACATGGTCACGGATTTTCCGTGTTGCCGCCGGTCGGCACCGAGCCGCGCCGCCGCCCGCCGCCCGTCGGCTTGGGGCGGTCTATGCCACCGCCGCCGCTGTTGTTATCACCGAACGTTTCCTTGGCGATCTCGGCAATACCGCCGATGGCGCCAATGACGCTTGCGGCCTCGACCGGCAGCATCAGGATCTTCTGGTTCGGCGAGCGCGCGAAGCTGCCCAGCGCCTCGATGTATTTCTGGGCCACGAAGTAGTTGATCGCCTGGACATTGCCGCGCGAAATAGCCTCGCTGACCACGGTGGTCGCCTTGCCTTCGGCCTCGGCCTCGCGTTCGCGCGCCTCGGCGTCGCGGAAGGCGGCCTCGCGACGGCCCTCGGCTTCCAGGATCGCAGCTTGTTTCTCGCCCTCGGCGCGCAGGATCGCGGCTTGCCGCACGCCTTCGGCTTCCAGGATCACCGCGCGGCGCTCACGCTCGGCCTTCATCTGGCGCGCCATCGAGTCGACCAGATCCTTTGGTGGGTTGATGTCCTTGATTTCGATGCGCGTCACTTTGAGGCCCCACGGCTCGGTTGCCTCGTCGACCACGGAGAGCAGCCGCGCGTTGATCGCGTCGCGCTGGGAGAGCAACTCGTCGAGATCCATCGAGCCCATCACGGTGCGGATGTTGGTCATGGTCAGGTTGATGATCGCGCGCTCCAAGTCTCTGACCTCGTAGGCCGCCTGGGCCGCGTCGAGGACCTGGAAGAACATAACCCCGTCGACCTGCACCATGGCGTTATCCTTGGTGATGATCTCCTGGGAGGGCACGTCGATGACGTTTTCCATCATGTTCATCTTGGAACCGATGCGGTCGACGAGTGGCACGATCACATGCAGGCCGGGCTTGAGCGTGCGGGTGTAGCGGCCGAAGCGCTCGACCGTATACTCCTCGCCCTGCGATACCGATTTGACGCCGGCCGCGACCAGCACGATCGCCAGCACCACGACGACGATCACGAATACCGAAAAGACTTCCATTCCACGGCCCTCCTGAGCCAGGCTGCGCGCCCCGGTCGCATCTGGGATCACGTCGCGGCGTCGTTCGACACGCCGCGCCCATGCCCCGCAGTATAGCGCGAACATGGGGCAGGGGCCTATCAGGCTGAGGCTGTCGAAATTTTTCGAAAAATTCGGCCGCGCGAGCCTCGGAAAAACTGCTCAACCGTCGCGCGGCGAATACGCTTGTGTTAACATTTTCCCTCGGCAAAAATTTGCTCGGCGCAGGACGCCGGGATCAATGGAGGATCAGCAAGTATGTTCGCCAAACGTGCAGGATTTGTCGCACTCGCCTTGGTCGTTGGATTAAGTGCCGCGCCGGCCGCCGCCGCTTCGCGCGGTGAGCAGCAGGAGACGGTCGACAGGGCGCTCCGAACGATCCGCAACTTCGCGGCGGATCCGGACATGACCTGGTTCCGCGACAATATCGGTCGCGCGCGCGGCGTGTTGATCGTGCCGCGCAGTGTCAAAGCCGGCTTCATCCTCGGCGGCTCGGGCGGCGGCGGTGTTTTGCTGGCACGCAGCCCACGCAGCGGTCATTGGAGCTACCCGGGCTTCTACCGCATGGGCTCGATCACATTCGGCCTGCAGATCGGCGGCGAGGTTTCGGAGATGGTGCTAATGGTGATGACTCAGCGGGGCATCAACGCGTTTCTGTCGACCGAGTTCAAGATCGGCGGTGATATCAGCGTCGCGGTCGGGCCGGTCGGCGCAGGCGCCAAGGCGCAGACGGCGGACATCATCGCTTTCGCGCGCACCAAGGGCGCCTATGGCGGCATCAATATTGAAGGCTCGGCGATCACGATCTACCGTTCGGCCAACAACGCATACTATGGGCGACCCGTCAGTGCCGTCGACATTTTGATCCGCCGCACGGTGCGAAACCGCGGCGCCGACGCGTTGCGTGTGACCACGGCCAGGATCGCCCGCGGCCGCCGCCGCTAGATCCCGTATTCGAATCAAACGGCGTCAGGTCTTCGTGGCCTGGCGCCGTTTCAAAAGGCGGAAGATGATGGGCGCCGCGATCACCACGATGATGATGCGGATAATGTGGTGGGTCGAGACGAAGGCGGCGTCGATGCCCAGCGCCAGGGCGATCAGGCTCATCTCGGCGAGCCCGCCGGGCGCAAAGCTGAGGACGATTGCCTGAAACGAGGTTTCGGCGAGCGGTTGCAGCAACAGCGCGAAGAGCAACGTCAATCCCAGCATGATGGTGGTCGAGCCCGCCGCTTCGGCAAGCGTACGCCCGATTATGCGCAAAGGCACACCGGCGAACCGGCAGCCGACCGCCGTACCCATCACGACCTGGGCCGCCGCGATCAGCTCGGTCGGCGGTCTGCTCGAGGTCAGCCCGGTTAGATGGACGACGGCGCTCAGGATCATCGGCCCGGTCACGAAGGCGGCCGGCAGCCTGATGGCGCGTCCGCCAAGCGCGCCGATCACCCCGCACGCCGTCAGCAGCGCGATGTCGCGGGCGCCGAGACTGGTGAACGCATCGCCGCTCGGCGGCCGCGCCGCTTGGTCGTAATCCCCGATCAGCATGAAGCCGAACGGCACCACCAGCACCACCAGAAGGACCCGCGCGCCATGGACCAGCGCGATCGTGCGCACGTCACCGCCCATCTCGCCGCCGACGATGATCATCTCGTTGAGCCCGCCAGGTGCCCCGGCGAAATAGGATGTCGTCCAGCTATGCCCGGCGACCTTATGGAAATAGACCATCAGCACGCCGGTGATGGTCGCGCAGTAGATCGTCAGAATGGCGATCGTCGGCCACCAGTCGAGGATACGGCCGGCCATACCCGGCGCGAAGGCGCTGCCTAGCATCACGCCCAACACGGTGACCATCATACTGCGAGCCGTCGGCGCCATGGCGACCGGCGCGCCGACGATCGAGGCGATCGTCGTGAAGACCATCGCGCCGATCATCCAGGCAAGCGGCAAGCCGACCCAGTTCGCGGCAGCACCGCCAACCGTGCCGATTACGAGCGCCAGAGCAATCGTGCGGAGTTCCGGGCGCTGCTCGCGTTCTGCCGGCCTGGCTGGCTCGGAACTGCTCTCGTCCGACCCGCTCGGCTCTACGTTACTCTGCCCTGACTTGCCGGCCCCGGTATCGTCGTTCACGGCAGGAACTGCTCCGCGACGATGCGTTCCTCGAGGTTGTGTTCGGGGTCGAACAACAATGTGAGAGTGTGCTCGCGATCCTCGATGATCTCCACGGCGGCAACGTCGCGGACCTCGGTGAAATCGGCAACCGCGCTGACCGGCCGCTTGTCGGCCTCGATCACCTCAAAGAGGACAGTAACCGCTTCGGGCAGCAACGCACCGCGCCAGCGCCGCGGGCGGAACGCGCTGATCGCGGTGAGCGCCAGCAGGCCGGCGCCGATCGGGATGATCGGCCCGTGAGCGGAAAGGTTGTAGGCCGTGCTGCCGGCCGATGTCGCCACCATCACGCCGTCGCAGATCAGCTCGTCCATGCGGACCTTGCCGTCGATGCTGATGCGGATCTTGGCGGTCTGGCGGGTCTCGCGCAGCACCGAGACTTCATTGATCGCCAACGCTTCGTGGATCGTGCCATCGACCCCGGTCGCGCGCATACGCAAGGGCATCAACTCGACCCGCTCGGCGCGCGCGAGGCGATGCTCCAGCTCATCGTCGGTGTACTCGTTCATCAGGAACCCGACGCTGCCGAAATTCATGCCGTAGACTGCGGCATCATCGGCCAGGGTCTTGTGCAGCGTCTCCAGCATGAAACCATCGCCGCCCAGCGCCACGATGACGCCGGCCTCCTCGAGCGGGACGGTCGCGTGGCGCGCGCTCAACGTCTTCAGCGCGGCTTGAGCGGCATCCGCTTCGCCTGCAACGATCGCGATTTTGCCGAGCTTGCCGGATTTCGGTCGGGTTTCGTTCAAGGCGGCGTTCTCTCATATCGGTCGGCCGGCATGTCGGTTGGCCAGATGGTCGGAAGTATAGCTCTTATGGCGGCATGGGCCAGCGGTGCGAATGCTGACACACGGCGCCGCGTTGCCGGTGAAGCCAAGGGTGATGCGGGCTGGCTACGCTGCTGCTAAGCTGGAACCAAGGGACAAGCGGACAAGAATATGCAAAAAAGGAGGGGGCGAATTATGGGTCGATGGGCAATCGTATTGATCGGGCTCGCCGCGCTGGCGATGGGCGGTGCGAATAGCATCGCAGCACAAAAAAGCGGAGGCGCCGCGGGCAAGGGCAAAGCGGAAAACGCCCGAAAGGGCAAGTACGACCGCCACGAGGGGTATTACTACCCGCCGCTCAAGGACGCTCCGGAGATTTACAAGGCCCGCGCAGTGACGCTGGTGGAGGCGAGCCGGGGCCGGCGTATCGCCTTCGTGACCGCGCTCACGAACCAGATGATGAAGAATGCCTATCCGCCGCCCTTCGCGATCTTCGCCAAGGGCGACAATGCCGAAAAGCTGATCATCGTTGGGCTCTATGAGGGGGCGTACAACACGCTTTACCGCGCCCGCGGCCTGCTTGCCATATTGACCGCGCGGGCGCGCCTGACGCCGGTCTTCCGCAAGCATCAGGTCGAGGACGTATTCACCTTCTTCGATTTCCTGAAACTGCAGGGCTTCGAGCGCCTTACCATCACTGACGGCAAAAGCTACTCGCATCAGGTCCGCTTTCAGTAGGGACTTACAACAGGACCTTAGGGCACGATCGCGTCACAGTGATCTGGTGTGACGCGTGACTCTTGATCCAAGGCAGCCGCGACAATCCGGCCGCGGGATTTCAGCCGCCGGTAACGCTCATATGGCGCTCGACGGCAGGACGCCGCGCCCTGCGGCGGTCGTGGACGAAGTCGTGGCCCATCGGCTTGCGGGTGATCGCCTCGCGGATCGCCTCGATCAGAAGATCGTCGTCGGCACTGGCCCGCAGCGGCGCGCGCAGATCGGCGGCATCGGACTGGCCGAGACACATATAAAGCGTGCCGGTGCAGGTGAGGCGTACCCGGTTGCAGGATTCGCAGAAATTGTGGGTAAGCGGTGTGATGAAGCCGAGCCGCCCGCCGGTTTCTTTGACGGTGGCATACCGGGCTGGTCCGCCGGTCTGATAGTCGCTGTCCTCCAACGTCCAGTTCTTCTGGATTGCCGCGCGCACCATTGAGAGCGGCAGGTACTGGTCGAGCCGCGCACCTTCGCCGATCTCGCCCATCGGCATGACCTCGATGATGGTGAGATCGAAGCCCTCATCGCCGCACCAGGCGATCATGCGATCGAACTCATCGTCGTTCACGCCTTTGAGCGCCACCATGTTGAGCTTGATCTTGAGGCCAGCGGCCTTGGCGGCCTCGATGCCGGTCAGCACCTGTTCCAGGCGGCCCCAGCGCGTGAGCTCGGTGAACTTGCGGGCGTCGAGCGTATCGATCGAAACGTTGATCCGGCGCACACCGGCCGCGTAGAGCGCTTGCGCGTGCTTGTCGAGCTGGCTCCCATTGGTGGTCACAGTGAGCTCGTCGAGCGCGCCGGTTTCGATATGCCGACCAAGCCCCTTGAACAGCGACGTGATGTTCCGGCGTACCAGCGGCTCGCCGCCCGTCATGCGCAGCTTGCGGACGCCCAGCTTGACGAAGGCCCCGCACAGCCGCTCGAGCTCCTCCAGCGTCAGGATGTCGGCCTTCGGCAGGAAGGTCATGTGCTCCGACATGCAATACACGCAGCGGAAATCGCAGCGGTCCGTCACCGATACCCGCAGATAGGTGATGGCGCGTTCGAACGGGTCGATCAGCGGGGCGGTGGTCATGCGGGCAAGCTCGCTACAGTCTCCGGCAGGCTCGAGCACGTATGAGCCCTGTCGGTTCCCAATATAGGTCTCCAGACCCGATTGGTACAGCCGCAGCGGTTCGGCCGTTTACCATGTACTCAGCGCCGGAGGATGGAGATCCAGCGGGCGACGTTGAGCAAGCTCGCCAGCGAGCCCGCGACGTAGGTCATGGCGCAGGCGCGCAGAATTTGTTCTGCCGCGGGCATGTCGCGCTCGGGCAGATAGCCGCCCTCGCGCAGGATCGGCAGCGCCTTGTTGAAACTGGCATCGTATTCGACGGGCAGGGTCGTCAAATGGACCACGATGGCAGAGCCCATGACCGCGACCGCGCCCACGACCGTGAGGATCGCGGCCGCCGGAGAGGCGGTCAAAGCGCCGATAATCGGGGCCGCGAAAAGGGCGTAGGAGCCGACCTTCTCGACCCGCATCACCGATCCGATCGCCTTGGTGCGTGCGGCCAGTGGTCCGAAGCCGGTGTGGTCCTGGATCGCATGCCCGACTTCATGGGCGGCGGTGACGATGGCGGTGAGGGATTTACCGTCTCTGGCCTCAGGGCCGAGACGTACGGTCTTCGAGACAGGATCATAGTGATCGCCCTCGTGCGTCTCCTCGACTGTGACGCCGTCGAGTTTGTAATGGTCGACCAGATGCTGGGCGAACTCGCCGCCGGTACCGGGAAAATCGTCGCGTGGCGCGGCATGTTTCGCCAGCACCCGCTGGACCCAGAGGTTGGGGCCGAAGACCAAGGCCGCGAGCGCGAGCAACAGGACGATGTACGCCATGATATGGCCCGTTCCTTCGCCGACCGCGCATCAATAGGCGCGCACTACAAGTCATGGGGTCGAAAAGCGGCGGGAACAAGGGATAGCCATTCGTACCGCCCTAACCAGGTGCGCGTGCGGGGGCTTCGCGATAGGGTGTCGCCGGAGCTTGGAGGGGCCGCGAATGCCGGAGCTGATGACCACAAAGGAGGTCGCGGAGTACCTACGGATCAAGGAGCGCAAGGTCTACGACCTGGTGCGCACCGGAGAAATTCCGTGCTCGCGGGTCACCGGCAAGTGGTTGTTTCCAACAGCGCTGATCGATCTTTGGGTGGCGCGCTCGACCGAGTTGCCGGATGGCTTGCCGGCCAGCGCGGCGGCGGGGGCAGCGCCCGCCCCGGTGGTCGCCGGCAGCCACGACCCGCTCCTGGAATGGGCGCTCCGCGAATCGGGCTCCGAGCTGGCGCTTCATCCCGGCGGCAGCCTCGACGGGCTGCGCCGGCTGGCCGCGGGCGAGGCGGTTGTCGCGGGCAGCCATGCGCCCGATGCCGACGGCGGTTATCGCGGGCGGGTCGCCGCGCACGCACTTGCCAGTCAGCCGGTCGTGGTGCTTGCCTGGGCCTGGCGCCGCCAGGGATTGGTGGTCGCCCAAGGCAATCCCCACGGCCTCGAGACAATCGCCGATCTGGCGCGTCGCGGCGTCCGCGTGGTGTTGCGGCAAGAGGCGGCGGGTTCCCAGTTGCTTTTGCTCCATCTGTTGGCCAAGGCGGAGCTGGATCCCGGTGCGCTGACGGCGATCGAGGGACCCGCGCGCAGCGAAACCGATGTCGCCCGTGCGGTGGTCGAGGCGCGGGCCGATGCCGGGCTCGCCATCGAGGCAGCGGCGCGCGCGCATGGTCTCGATTTTGTGCCCCTGCATCGCGAGCGATACGATCTGGCGGTGATGCGGCGCGACTATTTCGAGGCGCCGGTGCAAGCGTTGCTGTCCTTCGCCCGATCGGAGGCCTTCAAGGCGCGCGCACGCGAGCTGGGCGGCTATGAGATCGGCGAGCTTGGCCAAGTCATTTACAACGCGCCTTGAGGGCCGCGAACGAAGCGGGCAGGGCAGCGCTACTCGCTTTTGCGCTGTCCGTGGTTGGCCGTGTAAGGGTACTGGCCTGCGATCGTGAACTGATTGATGGCGTTCTGGACCGGCTTGCTGGCGAGCCATTTGATGAAAAGGCGGGCACGGGCAGCCTGCACTTCCTTGTGGAGCTTTGGGCTCACCAGCATGGCGCCGTATTGGATCACCATGCGGGGGTCGTCGGCGACCAGTGGCACGTAGCTTCGCGGCCGTTGCATGCCGAGCCAGGTCCCGCGGTCGGCGATCGTATAGGCGTTGCGGCGCAGCGCCTCCTGTATGGTCGCGCGCATGCCGCCCTTCACGCCGAAATACCAGCTCTTTGCGTCCGGCGTGTCGACCTCGATACTGGCTTCCTCCCAGATGCCGCTTTCGATCCGATGCACCGCGCTGCCGTCGGCGCGCGAGGCAAATTTGGCTTCGGCCGAGGCGATCAGTTTGACTGCCTCGACGACGCTGGTCATGCCGCGCAACCCGGCGGGGTCGGCACGCGGGCCCAGCATGATCAACTCGCCATACATGATGTCGCTTCGCTCGACCACCACGCCGGCTTTGAGCGCCGCGCGCTCGCGTTCCTCGTCGGATAGCCACAGGACGTCGGCCTGGCCCTGGCCGGCGAGGGTGAGGGCATCTGGCGGCTCGAGGACCAGGACCCTGACCGCGATCTTCGTTTGGCGCTCGAACTGGGGCAGCAAACGATCCAGCAGCCCGGAGCGCGACAGCGCCGATGGGACCACCAGACGCAGCTTACGCGCGGCGCTCTGTGCCTGCGCGGACCCGGCATACGGACCGGCAAGACCTGCAAATACCAATGCGAAAAAAAGGCCGTGCAGGCAAATGCGGAGCGGCGACCACCGCGGCGAGGCAGGCATATGAGGGTTCCTTCAGCCCCGGTTTGATGGATCACGATAGCTGATCGGGTGCCTCCGCGTCGATGACGCATCGGCCCGGCGGCGGCGATTTATCGGGAAAACTAAGGACGCGGGAAGGTGGCTGGCGTGAATGGCGTACGCCCGTCGATCCGATAGCGGCCGATCGCCCGTTGCCCGGCGGGGCCTGAAATCCAGCGGAAAAACCTGCGGGCGGCGCGGGCACGCCTGGGGCCAATTCGCGTGGGTGCGACAAGCGTCACGCCATAGACGTTGATCAGCGACCCATCCGCGGTCACCAAGGCGACTAGTGCGCCCCTGTTCCGGAAGGCAAGCCAAGTGCCGATATCGGTGAACGTGTAAGCGCCGCGCCCCGAGGCGACGTTGAGGGTTGCCCCCATGCCCGCGCCGGCTTCCATGTACCAGCGCCGCGCCGGTTTGTGGGGATCGATGCCGGCAGCCCGCCATTGGCGGCGTTCGCTGCGGTGGGTGCCGCTGTCGTCCCCGCGTGAGATGAAGCGAGCCTTGTGATGGGCGATCTTTCGCAGCGCGTCAGGAGCGCTTTTCAACCCGGCGATCCCCGCCGGATCGGATTTCGGCCCGACGATCACGAAATAGCTGCGCATCAGATCCCGGCGTGCCGTGCCGTGCCCGGCGTGCAGAAAGGCGCGCTCGCCTGCCGGATCATGGGCAATGATGACGTCGACATCGCCGGCCCGCGCGACGCGCAGAACCTCGCCCGTGCCGCGCACGATAGCGCGCACCTGGATCCCGGTCGCCGCCGTGAAGCGCGGCAGCAGGTGGGCGAGCAGGCCGGAGTTCTCAACAGTCGTGGTGACGCCCAGGCGGAGAACGGGAGAGCGTTCGGCGAAGGCTTGGCGTTCTGGCGCGACGATGCCCGCAATCAGCGTGCATGCGACCAGACCGGCGATCCGCCGCCGCGCATTTGCCTTTGCCGATTTGGACGATACCGCCATGCGGCGAGGATGATCGACGCCCTGCCGCACCGCAAGTTGCGATTGGCCGCATTACCTGACGATGCCGGAGGCCCGACAGGAAAAAATCCGGACCGGCCCCGGCCGCTGTTGGGCGGTCCGGGATCCGGTCCGAGAAGAGCTCCGGAGTGGAGTGGAAGACCTCAAATAAAGCGATGCCTTCCTTCGTTGACGCCGTTCGCTTGATCTGACGCGTACCAGGCTGGCGTGTCGGTGCTTTAGAAGGAGTACCGGGCCGAGAACTGCAGGCGGTGGACCACAGACTCATTTGCATTGTGAAAGTTGGACCGCAGCCAGTGGTACTCGATGCCCATGCGCACATCGCGAACCGGCTGCCATACGATATTGGCCAGGAACGACCAATGCACATCGAGCGTCCGACCCGGAATGTTGCCCTTGGCAATGTGCTGCTCGACATCGGTGTCAACCCGGCCGAAACCGACATTCGTCGAGATCGTGTCGGTCCATTTGTGGGAAATCCAGCCATAGCCGCCGTAATGCCGGATTGGCTTGACGTCGACATTGGCGCCATTGACACCGGTGACGGCGATGCTTTGCGTCAGCGGCCCACGCCAATACTTGCCCATGCCCTGACCGAAGAAGCCGAGGACCGCGAATTCGGTCCGTTTGTTGTTGAATTTGTACCTGAAAGCGCCTTGTACCGCCCACGTGAAGGCCTGGTCGTTTGAGCCCACGCCGTCGTCGATGCCGGCCCGACCGAACACGGCGCCGAACTTAAGGCGGCCGCTCGACCACACATGCTGCAAGGCGACGACGATATCGGGCATCGTATCCGGCGCGCCGCCGCCGGAGATCACCACCGGATCGACATAGGTCGCGCTGGTGATCGCGCCGCTGGTTTCCGGGTTCTCGACCGCGAGCAATAGGGATGTGCCGCCACCGAATTTATGAGAGTAGCGGATCTGGCCCTGGCGTCCGTTGCCGCTGGCCGCAAGGCCGCGGTCCTGGAACGTCCACATCTCGAAACTGGTGAAGCGGATGGTCGAATAGTTCTGGCCGGCCATCACCGGACCGAGCGAACCCCAGGCATGGCGCGCACGAAAAGTGTCGGAATTGGAAACGATCTGGTTTCCGCCGGCGCCCATGAAATCACCCTCGATGTAGGTGTGCAGCAAACCGTAATCGGTCGGCGTCCAGGTCTTGATGAAAAAGCGCGATCGCCGCGCGTGCAGGCGGACATGCTGCTGGCGGTTGGCGCCAGCAGATCCCCTGGACGGGAAGGAGCTGCCCGACGCACCGTCCGAGGAAACGGCGTCGCCACTGGCGTGGTTGAAATCATAGATCAAGCTCAACTGCGCAAAACCGCCGATCTGCATCGACGTATTGGTGCCCGGAAGTTTCCAGCTCCGCTTGCGCGAACCCGCTTCAACAGCGGCAGCGGCCGCGACGCGGCGACGTTCACGCGTGCGTTTGGCTTCCAGCGCAGCAAGTCGCGCCTCGAGCTTTTCGATTTCCTGCTGCATCGCGCTGCGGCGTGCATCCAGGCTGTCGGCTGCAAACCCCGGCATAGCGGCTATTGCGACGAGGCCGGCCGCGGTCATGCCAAGCAGCGCTGTCCTTGTCGTTTTGATCCCCATCGAGATCTCCTCTCCGAACTTAAGTTCGTCCCCCTAAGAGACTTATCGTGTGACCGGTTCTACGGGCTGTTTGTTACGATTTGACGACCTGATTGGTACAGTTGGGTTTTGCGCAAAACGCCTCGGAAGCTGTGCCATTTCGGACACAGCAGAAGGATTTGGGCAGCGCCTGAAATCATCGAGGTTGCACCTGAAAAATAAACGGTGCGGAGGTGATGTTGCCCGCGCGGAAACGCACTCCGTGAACGATGCCGCGCGCGCCGATGCTTCCCCGGCAAACTGTGGAAAAAGTTGACCGGACCCCGGTTGGACGGATGTGTGGGAGTCCAGGGCCCGGTCTGGGGAATTTGCAGTTCGCGAGACAACTTTTTGCTCTTGTTGTTGGGGCCACCCGGCCGGCGAGCCCAGATCGCTTGAACGCCGATTGCAGTAACAGCAAGTCGGCGTTCAAATTCTCAATTGCGAGTCATTCTTATTCGTGTTGCGAGCGATTCGCAAGAAGTCATTTCATTTTGATATCCCTGACGTCACTTGCGGCGATGCCCGGTCATTTCGCGTTGGGGAAAAAGAGCTGAAGGCCCTTCACCTTGAACGCGGCGATGGTTTTCTGACCGTCCGCCGAGGTCAGCCAGGCAATAAAGGCATTGCCGTCCTTCGCCTTGACGTGCGGGTGTTTGCGCGGATTGACGAGGATCACGCCGTACTGGTTGAAAAGGCGCTTGTCGCCCTCGACCAGCAGGTCGAGCGCGCCCTTGTTGCGGAAGGCGATCCAGGTGGCGCGGTCGCTCAGCACGTAAGCGCTGAGGCCGCTTGCGGTATTGAGCGCCGCACCCATGCCGGAGCCGGTCTCGCGGTACCAGCGACTGCCCACCGCTTTGATGTCCACCTGAGCTGCGCGCCACAGCCCGCGCTCTTTCTTGTGCGTGCCGCTGTCGTCGCCGCGGGAGACGAAAGTTGCTTTGGCATTGGCGATCTTTCTGAATGCAGCCGTCACGTCCTTGCCGCCGCGGATACCGGCCGGATCGCCCGCCGGTCCGATCAACACAAAGTCGTTGTACATGACGTCGTGGCGCCTGACCCCGAAGCCTTCGCGCACGAAACGCTCCTCCGAGGGTTTGTGGTGCACCAGCAGCACATCGGCGTCTCCGCGCTTGGCAAGCCGGATCGCCTGGCCGGTGCCGACCGCTATGACGTGGATGCGGATACCGGTGCGGGCCTCGAATGCCGGCAGCAGATGGCTGAAGAGCCCGGAATTTTCCGTGGAGGTTGTCGACGCGAGCCGGATCGTACGATCCGCCGCAGTGGCGGGGTTTGCGCCGGCAAACAGCGCCAGTACCGCAAGCGTGCGCAAAATGGTCTTCATCGGTTGTTCCCCCCGGCGGGCTACCAGTAAAGCTCACCGCGCATGAAGGCGTCGGCGGTATCGGTGCGCGGCTTCTCGAAGAACGTCTCGGCGGGCGATCGTTCAACCAAGCGGCCGCCATGCAGAAACAGCACCTCGTCAGCCAGGCGCCGCGCCTGGCCGAGATCGTGGGTGGTCATGATGATCTTGGTGCCCGAGGCATGGATGGCGCCGATGATGCGCTCCACGGCGCGGCTTGCGGCCGGATCGAGATTGGCCGTCGGCTCGTCGAGAAACAGCACCTCCGGTTCCAGCGACCAGGCGCGGGCAAGCGCCAGGCGCTGCTGTTCGCCGCCCGACAGCACACGCGCCGGCTGGTTGGCAAGCTCTGAGAGCCCGGTGTTGCGCAGCGCCTCGGAGAGACGGGTCTTGCGGTCATTGCCCGAGAACCCGCGCAGCGCCAGCGCATAGTCGATATTCGCAGCCGCCGTGCGCCGCAGCATGACCGGGCGCTGGAACACCATCGCCTGGCGCTTGCGCGCTTCCTTGGCGAACGGCCCGCCCCAGACGACACGCCCGTCGGTCGGCGTGAGCAATCCGTGGCAAAGCCGCAGCAACAGGCTTTTGCCGGCGCCGTTGGGTCCCAGGATGATCGTGCGCGCGCCGGCCTGGAATGTCGTACCGATCGCATCGATCAGCGTGCGGCCCCGGACGGCGTAGGATACATGCTCGAGGCGGAGCGGCAGGATGCTGTTCAGCGTCGACATCACCCGGATCCCATGCGCTAGCCGAGCTGCCGCGTCGCCGTCTCGCGCACGAGATGGGCGGCGGCGTTGACGATGAGCGCGAGCAGCATCAGCACGATGCCAAGCCCCAGCGCCAAACTCAGATTTCCCTTGGAGGTCTCCAACGCGATCGATGTGGTCATGACGCGGGTGAAGCCTGCGATATTGCCGCCGACGATCATCACCGCGCCAACTTCGGCCATGGCGCGGCCGAGCCCCGCCAGCAACACCGTGACCAGCGCATAGCGGGCATCCCACAGCAGCGTTGGAATGGCGCGGCCGGCGCCGCTGCCGAGCGAGCGCAGTTGCTCGCCATATTCGCGCCACAGGTCTTCGACGAGCTGGCGGGTCAGTGCCGCGATAATGGGCGTGATGAGGATGGTCTGCGCAATCACCATCGCGGTCGGGGTGAACAGGAGTTCCAGGAAGCCGAACGGCCCGGCACGCGACAGCGCCAGATAGACGAACAGGCCGACCACGACCGGGGGCAGTCCCATCAACGCGTTCAAAAAGACCGTGATCGAGCGCCGCCCCGGAAACTCGTAAAGTGCCAACGCCGCCCCAAAGGGCAGGCCGATCACCGCGGCGATGAGCAATGCGCCGAGGCTCACCTGCAACGACAGCGCCACGATGCTCATCAACTCGGCATCGAAGCTGATCAACAAACGCAACGCTTCGCCAAAGGCATTGGCGACCACAGTCATGGCGTCAGTCCTGTCTGATCCAAGTATTGAAAATAATGCAGAATTATGCAGGAATATGCAAAAGAAAACACATGAAATGGTGGGTAGTGCGAGGTGCCCCCGTGCCGGCGGCATCGCAAGGCGCCGTCGGGGTCCGCTACGCTTGCCCGGGGCCCTGTCCGAGATCATATTGAATCCATGGACGAATTCCACCTTCGCCCCGATCCGGCCAATCCGCGGCTCACCGAAAGGGTTGTCGGCGTCGATCACGAGGGCAAGCCGGTTGAGACCGCCGTGGTGGTCGAGCGGCCGCTGACGCTGTTTCTGAACGGGCAGGAGATCGTCACCATGATGACGATCTCCGACTATCCGGACTACCTGGCCGTGGGCTTTCTGCTCAACCAGAACATGCTGAGCGCCGACGATAAGATCACCGGCATCGACTATGACGACGACCTCGACGTGGTGGTGGTGCGGACCGAGCGCGCGACCGACTACGAGGAAAAGCTGAAGAAAAAGGTGCGCACCAGCGGCTGCGCGCAGGGCACCGTCTTCGGCGATGTGATGGAGAGTTTTGAAGGCATAAAATTGCCAAAAGATGCCGTTCTGAAAACATCTTGGCTCTACGAGCTTACAAAGAAGATCAATACCGCACCGAGCCTCTATCTTGAAGCCGGCGCAATCCATGGCTGCGTGCTTTGCGAGGCCGACCGGCCGCTCGTCTATATGGAGGATGTCGGCCGGCACAACGCCATCGACAAGATCGCCGGCTGGATGTTCATGGAAGGCGTCGGGCCCGAGGGCAAGATCTTCTACACCACCGGGCGGCTCACCAGCGAAATGGTGATCAAGGCGGTGCAGATGCGCATTCCCATTCTGATTTCGCGCTCGGGCTTCACTGCCTGGGGGGTGGAACTCGCCCGCCAGGCCGACCTCACGCTGATCGGCCGCGCCCGCGGCAAGCGCTTCGTCGCCCTCGCTGGCGTGCACCGCATCGAGTATGACGCCGATGCGGGCGCAATCGCCGAAGAGCCCAAGCACCTCCGGCGCAAGGCGAGCGTGGAGGAGGGGGCGGCATAGGGCGGTCCCGGCGGTCGAATGCGTTTCTCAGGCAAACAATTCCCCCTCACCCTAGCCCTCTCCCCCAAGGGGAGAGGGAACTGCAGCGCGTACTGCTTCTTTATCCCTCGCCCCTCGAGGGAGAGGGAGGGGCCCGCGGCCGCCAGGTCGTGGGAGGGTGAGGAGGCCTTTCCCGGCCTGACTTACCCATGATGGCCGTTGCCGGACTTCTTCTTGCCGGCGGGCAGGCGCGCCGTATGGGCGGCGGCGACAAATGCCTGCGCGAGCTGGGCGGCAAGACGCTGCTGGCGCGGGCAGTTGCGCGCGTGCGGCCTCAGGTCGGCACGCTGGTGCTCAATGCGAACGGCGATCCCGCGCGTTTCGCCGAGTACGGCCTGCCTGTCGTCGCCGATGTGGTGGAGGGTTTCGCGGGGCCGCTCGCCGGCATCCTGACCGGCCTTGAATGGGCGCGAGAGAATGCGCCGCGCTGCCCCTGGGTGGTGAGCGCGCCCACCGATGCGCCGTTCCTGCCCGGCGATCTGGTGGAAAGCCTCAAGGAAGCGGTGGACGAGCTTGGCGCCGATATGGCCTGCGCCATGTCTGACGGTCGCAGCCATCCGGTCGTCGGCCTCTGGCCGGTGCGCCTGGCGGGTGAGCTGCGCGGCGCCCTGCTCGAAGAGGACATCCGCAAGATCGACGTCTGGACCGCGCGCTACCGCATGGCGACGGTGGAATTCCCCGCCGATCCGGTTGATCCCTTCTTCAACGCCAACCGTCCCGAAGATCTCGCCGAGGCCGAACGCCTGCTGGCCGACGCTGCCGGCTGAGTCGACCCGGTCAACCAACTGTTCAAGGCGTCATTTCGAGCGCGCGTTAGCAAGGGAGAAATCTGGACAGGCGCGGGCACGGTGTCGGGCTAGATTTCTCCGCTCCGTCGCAAGGGCTCCCGCGGTCGAGTTGACGCGCGAAATCTGCAGGAAGATGTATTGGGACCGGTGTCGCCTATTCGGCGGCAGCCGTTTTGCCGACCTTCTCCGCCTTCGCAGCGCAGAATTTGAACTCCGGGATCTTGCCGATGGGATCGAGCTGCGGGTTGGTGAGCCGGTTGGCGGGCGCCTCGGCATAGCAGAACGGTATGAACACCATACCCTCGGCAATCGCCGGATCGGCGCGCGCCACCAGCTCGACCGTGCCGCGCCGGGTGGAGACACGCACCCGGTCGCCCGAGGCCATGCCGAGCGCCGCCAGGTCCCGGCGGTTGAACGCCGCGACCGCCTCGGGCTCGAGCGCGTCGAGGATGCTGGCCCGGCGCGTGATCGCCCCGGTATGCCAGTGCTCGAGCTGGCGGCCGGTCGTCAGCACCATCGGGTACTCCGCATCGGGTAACTCGTCGGGCGGCAGCACCTCGGTCGCGACCAGCTTGCCGCGGCCGTTCGCCGTCGGGAAACTCTCGGCGAAGACGATCTCGTTGCCGGGCTTGTCGGGCGCATCGCACGGATAGGTGACGGCGCTCTCACGGTCGACCCGCTCCCAGGTGATATTGGCGAGCGAGGGCATGATCTCCGCCATCTCGGCGAAAACCTCGCCCGGTCCCTCATAGCTCCAGTCAAGCCCCAGGCGCTGCGCCAGCTCCTGGATCAGCACCCAATCCTGGCGCGCCTCGCCGGGCAGGGCGAGCGCCGCCCGGCCGCGCTGGACCTGGCGGTTGGTGTTGGTGACGGTGCCGTCCTTCTCCGGCCAGGCCGAGGCTGGAAGGATGACGTCGGCATGAAATGCTGTTTCGGTGAGGAAGATGTCCTGGACGACCAGGTGATCGAGCGTAGCCAGCGCCTCGCGAGCATGGTCGGTATCGGGGTCCGACATGGCGGGGTTCTCGCCCATGATGTACATGGCGTTGATCTCGCCGCGCAGGATCGCACGCACGATCTCCACGACAGTGAGGCCGGCATTGGGATCGAGCTCGGTGTCCCAGAATTCCTCAAAACGCGCCCGTACGGCCGGATCGACAACCGACTGATAGTCGGGGTAGACCATCGGGATGAGGCCGGCATCGGAGGCGCCCTGCACGTTGTTCTGGCCGCGCAGCGGGTGGAGGCCGGTGCCGGGCCGGCCGACCTGGCCCGTGATCAGCGCGAGGTCGATCAGGCAACGGGCATTGTCGGTGCCGTGAACGTGCTGCGAGATGCCCATGCCCCAGAAGATGATGGCGCGCTCGGCCCGGGCGTATTTGCGGGCAACGATACGCAGCGTCTCCGCATCGATGCCGCAGACCTTGGCCATCTCCTCCGGCGGGAAGGCCTTGAGGCTTTCCTTCAGCGCTTCGAAACCTTCGGTGCGCCCTTGCACGTACTGCTCGTCATGCAGGTCCTCGGCGACGATCACATGCAGCAGCGCGTTCAACAGCGCGACGTCGGTGCCGGGTTTGAACTGCAGCATGTGGCTGGCATGGCGCTTGAGCGCCTGGCCGCGCGGGTCGATGACGATGAGCTCGGCGCCGCGTTTCCTCGCCTGCTTGAAATAGGTCGCGGCGACGGGATGGTTTTCCGTCGGGTTGGCGCCGATCACGATGATGAGGTCGCTGTCGCCGACCGCCGTGAAGGGCGCGGTCACTGCGCCCGAGCCGATCGTCTCCATCAGCGCGGCCACCGAGGAGGCGTGGCAAAGCCGGGTGCAGTGATCGACATTGTTGGTGCCGAAGCCCGTGCGCACGAGCTTCTGGAAAAGATAAGCCTCCTCGTTCGAGCCCTTGGCCGAGCCGAAGCCGGCCAGCGCGCCGCCGCCTTTGTCATCGCGGATACGCTTGATGCCTGAGGCCGCGCGCTCCAGCGCTTCCTCCCAGCTCGCCTCGCGGAAATGCGTAGACGGATCGGCCGGATCGACCCAGTCGTCCTTGCGCTTGCCGACGCCGTCTTTGCGGATCAGCGGCCTGGTGAGACGATGGGGGTGGTCGACGTAGTCGAAGCCGAAGCGGCCCTTGACGCAGAGCCGGTTCTCATTCGCCGGCCCGGCCCGTCCGTCGACCGAGATCAGCGCGCCGTCCTTCAGGTTGTAGGTGATCTGGCAGCCGACGCCGCAATAGGGGCAGACGCTGTGAACCTGGCTGTCAGGCGTCTTGGCCAGCCTGCCGGCCGCATCCAGCAGGTTCGCTTCCATCAGCGCGCCGGTCGGGCAGGCCTGCACGCACTCGCCGCAGGCAACGCAAGTGCTGGCGCCCATCGGATCGTCCTGGTCGAATACGATCTTGGCGCCATGTCCCCGGTAGGCCATGCCGATGACATCGTTGACCTGAACCTCGCGGCAGGCCCGGACGCACAGATTGCAGTGAATGCACGCATCCAGGTTGACCGCCATCGCCGGGTGGCTGGGATCGGCAGCGGGTGTTTCGCGGGGCGCATATCGGCTTTCCGCGACCCCGACCTTGTCGGCCCAGCGCCAGAGTTTCGAGCCCGGATCGTGGGCATCCGCGCGCGCCGGCTGGTCGGCGAGCAGGAGCTCGAAAACGGCCTTGCGCGCCGCCTTGGCGCGCGCGCTGGCGACGCTCACTACCATGCCGTCGCCGGGCTCGCGGAGGCAGGAGGCCGCCAGCACGCGTTCGCCCTCGATCTCGACCATGCAGGCGCGGCAGTTGCCGTCGGGCCGGTAGCCGGGCTCGGGCGCGTAGCAGAGATGCGGGATCTCGACGCCCAGGCGCTGCGCGACCTGCCAGATGGTCTCGCCAGCGGCCGCCTCGACCGTCTTACCGTCGAGGGTGAAGGTGATCTTTTCCGCCATCGCGCCTTGCCCGAGCCTTATACGCTGGAGACCTGTCCGCATCCTTAAGCGATGCGCCGGTCCGCCGTCCATGGGAATCTAGATCGAGATCGTCTCAGATCGCTGCGATCTGAGACATTAATCTTGTTCTATCTCATATATTTAGTGCACGATTGACGCATCATACCAGTTCACTGTGACGCGATCGTGCCCGCGGCCCGCCGCCTTGCCTTTCTGGCCGTGGCCGGCGGCGGCGCTGCATTACGAATTCGGGAAGAATTTCAGCACGCTCAAGATCGGGTTGGGCGCCGCTTGGCCCAGACCGCAGATCGAGGCGTCCGCCATGGCTTGGCTGAGTTCCTCCAGCAATCCCACGTCCCAGTCGCCCTTCGCCATGATCTTGGCGGCCTTCTCGCAGCCGACGCGGCAGGGCGTGCATTGCCCGCAGCTCTCATCCTCGAAGAAGCGCACGAGGTTGAGGGCGGCGGCGCGCACGTCGTCCTTGTCGGACAGAACGACCACCGCGTGACTGCCGACGAAGCTGCCATGCTTCTCCAGCACGCCGAATTCGAGCGGCAGGTCGGCCATGCTCGCCGGCAGGATACCGCCCGAGGCGCCGCCGGGCAGGTAGCCCATGAACGCGTGGCCCTGGGCCATGCCGCCGCAAAACTCCTCGATCAGCTCGGCCGCCGTTATGCCGGCCGGGGCCAGTTTGACGCCGGGTTCTTTCACCCGTCCCGAGACCGAGTAACTACGCAGCCCCTTGCCGCCATTGCGGCCGTGGCCGGCGAACCATTCGGGGCCCTTCTCGACGATGTCGCGGATCCAGAACAGCGTCTCGACATTGTTGACCAGTGTCGGCCGTCCGAAGATGCCATTCTGGGCGACGTAAGGCGGGCGATGCCGGGGCAGGCCGCGCTTGCCCTCGATCGATTCAATCATGGCCGATTCTTCGCCGCAGATATAGGCGCCCGCACCGCGCCGGAGATGGATCTCGGTGTGGCGCGAAAGCCCCGCCTTCTTGAGCGCGGCGATCTCGGTCAGCAGGATCTCGCGAATATGGGGGTACTCATCGCGCAGATAGAAATAGACCGCTTCGGCCTCGACCGCCCAGGCGGCGATCGCCATGCCTTCCAGCACGCGGTGCGGATCGGTCTCCAGATAGTAACGATCCTTGAACGTGCCGGGCTCGCCCTCGTCGGCGTTCACCGCGAAGAGCCGCGGCTTGGGTCCGGCGCGGACAAACTCCCATTTGCGGCCCGTCGGGAACCCTGCACCGCCGAGCCCGCGCAGTTCGGCGTCGCCAAGCGTGGCGATGATCGTCTCGACGCTGTGATCGCCGGAAAGACAGCTCTTCAACAAAGCGTAGCCGCCGCCGCTCCGGTAGGCCGCAAGATCGATGTAATCAGGGATGACCGGCTTCACGTCCTTGGCCGCCACGGCCTCGACGATCGCCTCCACGCTCGCTTCTTCGACATGGCGGTGGCCAACCTCGGCGACGGGCGCACGCTCGCAGCGGCCCATGCAGGGCGCCCGCACAACGCGTACATCGGGGCCGAGGGCGCCGGGCAGCGCCTTCAGCAGCGCCTGGGCGCCAGCCATCTCGCAGCTCAAGCTGTCGCAAACGCGTACCGTGAGCGGCGGCGGCGGCGTCTCTCCATCTCTCACCACGTCGAAATGGGCATAAAAGGTCGCGACCTCGAATACCTCGGTCTGGGCAAGGCGCATCTCGTTGGCGAGTGCGGTGATATGCGCGGCGGAAAGGCAGCCGTGAGCGTCCTGGATCAGGTGCAGGAATTCGACCAGCAAGTCGCGCCGCCGGGGCCGCTCGCCGAGCAGAGCGGCAACCTCGGCCATGGCCGCCTGATCGAGCTGGCGACCTTTGGGGTGCGTGCGCGCGCGCTTTTGTCCCGCACCCGGGTGCCGGTAGCCCGATTCGCCGCTTTTGGTCTGATCCGCGTTTGCCATGGTCGTTCCGCTCGCCGGATTGGGCGGGCCTGGATTGTGAGGGCTTGTCTGGTTTTGCTCGGTTCCGGTGTTGCTTACGCGTTGTCGCCGTCCGGCTCAACCTCGAGCAGCACGATCACGGCCGAATTGATCAGCTGTTTGCCGGCGTTTTCGAAGTTTACGGTGACCCGGTGCCCGTCAACCGATTGCACCTGGCCCAGCCCCCAATCGCGCTCGGTCGGGTGGCGGACGAATACGCCGGGGGCGAGAAATTCGGACATGACGCATGGGTCCTGCGGTGATGCCCGGCGGGTTCTCGCGCGATGCGGGCGGCGGACGGATTTTACAAGCCACCGGCCGTCGGTTAAAGAACTCTTCCCGGCGCCCGCGGCCGACGACGTCGCGTAGGTCCTGCGTCGCCCATTGATGCGAGCTAACTCTGAAAATGAGCGAAACTATTGAACTGCGGGTCTTCCACCTGCTCTGCGCGAAACTTTGTCACGACCTCATAAGCCCCGTGGGCGCGGTCAGCAATGGGGTCGAGCTCCTGCGGGACATGGGCCCGGAGGATGCCGACGAAATCCTTGGTCTCATTGGCGACAGTTCCGGCAAGGCGGCCGACCGGTTGAAATACTTCCGTGTCGCTTACGGTCTTGCGTCCGATTCCGTCCGCTCCGACGCCGAGGCGAAAGAGATCGCCAAAGGTATGATGGCCGGCCATGGGATCACGCTCGATTGGCCGCTCGACGCCGCGATGGTCATGCCGATCGCCGAGGAACGCGTGAAACTGTTCTTGAATGTGCTGCTGCTGGCCGCCGAGGCTTTGCCGCGCGGCGGCACGCTTGCCGTCCGGCTAAGCGATGCGGGCGGGGGCATGCGAATCCAGGTAGAAGCCGCCGGCGAGAAGGCCAACCTGCCGCCGGAGACCCTCGCCGGGCTCGCCGATCAAGCCGACGTCGCGGCGATGACACCGCGAACCGTGCAGGGTTTCTTCACGGCGCGATATGCCCGTTCGCTGAACAGCGCGTTGGAGATCGATCAGAGCCCGGATCGCGTGAGCATAGAATGCAATATTTCAACAAATAGTTGAATTTGCCTGGCAGCTTTCACTGGTTCTTAAGCGTTTTCAGGCAGTTTCAAGGAATATCGCCAAACTAGGCGTGGTGCCCGCCGCGCCTGGTTCCGCCTGTTCAAGCCGCCGGGGTACGGGGTGAGCGACGTTATCGATCCTGCGACCGCTATTGACGGCTTTGTTCGATCGAACACGAGGGCGCTGTGATGCGCTGTGTGATCGTCGATGGTTCGCGCGTGATTCGCGCCGTCGCCCGCAAGATTCTCGAGGCGTGCGGCTATGAGGTCGAGGAAGCCGAAGAGGGCGGCGATGGTCTCGATGCCTGCGGCTCACGTCAGCCCGATCTGGTGCTGCTGGAATGGCAGCTTCCGGACATGTCCGGGATCGAGTTCGTGGAGCTGCTGCCGCGGCATTGTAAGGGCAAGATGCCGAAAGTCGTCTTTTGCAGCAGCGAGGGCGGCTACGCGAGTATTGAGGCGGCAGTTCAAGCAGGCGCCGCTGAGTACATCATGAAGCCCTTCGACAGCGATATCTTCGACTCCAAGCTCAAAATGGCGGGCTTGCAATGATCGCGCATGAGGCGGCGCAATGAAGCGCGAGGAATTCGACTTTTTTGCGGATCTGGTCAAGCGACGCGCCGGATACGTCTACGCGCCGGATCAAGTCTATGTGATCGAAAGCCGCCTCTCGCGGGTCGCGCAGCGCAATCAATGCGGCGATCCGGGCCAGCTGGTTGATCTCGTGCGTCGCGCACCGGACAGCGATGTGGCCCGCGACGTGGTCGATGCCTTGACCGCCAAGGACACCTATTTTTTCAGGCATGCCGAGGCGTTCCGCTGCCTCCGCGAAAGCGTGGTGCCGCGGATCCAGATCGAGCGCACCGAACGGCGCAGCCTGCGCGTGTGGAGCGCCGCCTGTGCGACCGGCCAAGAAGCCTATTCGGTGGCGATGGTGCTCGATCAGATGGCGATCGAGCTTACGGGCTGGTCGATCGAGGTTGTCGGAACCGATCTTAATCGGAAACTGATCGAACGCGCTGCCAAGGGGCTTTACAACCGGTTTGAAGTCCAGCGCGGTTTGCCGGTCCGGATGTTGCTCAAATTCTTCGGCGAAGCGCCGGACGAGCAATGGCAGGTCACCGAGCGGATTCGCAGTATGATCACGTTCCGCGAAGCCAACTTACTGCAACCTGCCGCGGATTTGGGTTCATTCGACCTCATCCTGTGCCGCAATGTGCTCGGATCATTTGATGCCGGAGGGCAGGCCGCGACGCTCGATCGCCTGGCCGGCGCCTTGAACGACGGCGGCATTCTGATGTTGGGCGATGGCGAGAAAATCGCCGGGCTGCCAGAGCGGTTTCTGCCGTTCGAGGGGCATGACGGCATTTACGTGCGGCCAGCCGCGGCTCGGCGGGTGGCCACGCCAGAAGCCCCGGCAGTCCCGGAATCTGGGGCGCCGGATGCGACCCAGGCTTCGGCCTGAGCGTTTTTCGCGGAGGCCCGCCCAAAGCGATTTGGCAAAGGTCAGCAATGAAAAACGCGGCGCCTGATGAGCGCCGCGTTTTGTGTTCTTGGGCCGTGTATTTCGCGAACGGCGGGTCAGCCCGCCATGGCCGCCGCCGGCTCGTCCTGGGTCTCTTCGACCGGATCCCGCAGCACATATCCGCGGCCCCAGACGGTTTCGATGTAGTTCGAGCCGCCGCAGGACGCCGCGAGCTTCTTGCGCAGCTTGCAGACGAAGACATCAATGATCTTGAGCTCGGGCTCGTCCATGCCGCCATAGAGATGGTTGAGGAACATCTCCTTGGTCAGCGTGGTGCCCTTGCGCAAGGACAAGAGCTCCAGGATGCCATATTCCTTGCCGGTCAGGTGCAGCGGCTGGCCTTCGACTTCCGCCGTGCGGGTGTCCAGGTTCACCGTGAGACGACCGGTCTTGATGATCGAGTCGGAGTGCCCCTTGGCCCGGCGGACAATCGCCTGGATCCGGGCAATCAGCTCGCGTTTGTCGAACGGTTTGGTCAGATAGTCGTCGGCGCCAAAGCCGAGGCCCTTGATTTTGGCGTCCAGTTCGGCCATGCCCGAAAGGATCAGCACGGGGGTTTCGACATTCGAAGCGCGCAGTCGGCGCAAGACTTCGTATCCATCGATATCTGGTAACATCAGATCGAGGATAATAATGTCGTAGTCATAGAGCTTCCCGATCTCAAGGCCGTCTTCGCCCAGGTCGGTACTGTCACAGACATAGCCTTCGCTTTTCAGCATCAACTCTATGCTCTTAGCCGTGGCGCTGTCATCTTCAACAAGCAAAACGCGCATTGGTGCCGCTCCCGCAGGCATTTCATCGGACATTAACTATAGCGAGACTAGGCTTTAATAGTTAACAAATCCTTTCGTGAAAACAAATTTCTTAACAAGAAGTCTTCATGGCCCTGCATTTTACGGAAGTTTAAGTCGTTGAGCCCATGATTGCTGCCAATCTGGGGAGGCTGCAGAAAAATGTTAGCAAACAATATCCTTACCGACCTCAATCAGTTGCCCGCCTATTATCTATACGGCCGCGTTACTGCGGTTCAGGGCATGCTGGTCGAAGTGGGCGGTATCGAACGCGAATTAACGATAGGCAGTCGCTGTCGTCTCGATGCGAGCGGCGGACCGCCGGTGCTATGCGAAGTGGTCGGCTTCCGCGACGGCAGAGCGCTGCTGATGCCCTTCTCCGGGCTGGAGGGCGTCGGGCTTGGCTGCAAGGCCGAGGTGGTTGCCAGCGAGCCCGTGATCTATCCCGGCGACGACTGGCTGGGGCGCGTAATCGATGCCATGGCCGCTCCGCTCGACGGTGGCCCGAAGCTGCCAGAGGGTAAGATGGGCTACCGGCTGCGCGCCGCGCCGCCGAAGGCGAGCGACCGCCAGCGCGTCGGCGGCAAGATCGATCTCGGCGTGCGTGCCATCAATACCTTTCTGACCTGCTGCCGGGGCCAGCGAATGGGCATCTTTTCCGGCTCGGGTGTCGGCAAGTCGATCCTGATTTCGATGCTGGCCCGTTACACCCAGGCAGACGTCAACGTGATCGGGCTGATCGGCGAGCGCGGACGCGAGGTTCAGGAGTTCCTGGAGGACGATCTCGGCCCGGAGGGGCTGGCCAAGTCGGTGGTCATCGTCGCCACCTCCGATTCCAGCCCGCTGCTGCGTCGCCAGGCGGCGAACCTGACCCTTTCGGTCGCCGAGTATTTCCGCGATCAGGGCAAGGACGTGCTCTGCATGATGGACAGCGTCACGCGCTTTGCCATGGCCCAGCGCGAGATCGGCCTCGCGGCGGGCGAGCCGCCGGCCAGCAAAGGCTATACGCCGAGCGTCTTCGCCGAGTTGCCCAAGCTGCTGGAACGCGCCGGCCCGGGCGCCGAACGCGGCAGCATTACCGGGCTGTTCACGGTTCTGGTCGAGGGTGACGACCACAACGAACCCATCTCCGATGCGGTGCGCGGCATCCTCGACGGCCACATCGTGCTCGACCGCGCGATCGCCGAGCGCGGCCGTTATCCGGCCATCAACGTGCTGCGGAGCATTTCGCGGACCATGCCCGACTGCAATACCGAAGAAGAGAACGCGATCGTCGAGCGCGCGCGTCAGATCCTCGCCCGCTACGAGGACATGGCGGACATGATACGCTTGGGCGCCTATCGGCCGGGCAGCGACCCGTCGATCGATGAAGCGATCGCCTACTATCCGCGCATTGAGGCCTTTCTCAGCCAAAGCCGCCACGAGCGGGGCGATTTGAACGGCGGCTATGCCGCACTGGCCGAACTGCTTGCCGATGTGTCTGATTTTGCTGGGAGCCTGGGCCGGGACCCCGAAGCCGCGGCACAGATGCCGGAAATCGGGAGTGATGCCGCGTGAGAGCGCTGCCCAACCTCATCCGTCTGCACAAATGGTCGCTCGACGAGGCGCGCCGCAAGGTCACCGATCTCGAGACGCTCAAGGCGTCATTCCGCAAGGAAGTCGCCGAACTGGAGGACGAGCTTAGCCGCGAGAAGGAAGCTGCGCGCGGTTCGATCGACAGCCTCGCCACGCTGCAAGGCTACTATCAGCATGTGCGCGAGCGGCGCGGCCGCCTTGCACAGTCGATCGCCGAGATCGACACCGCGCTGGAGAGGGCGCGCGAGGAGACCACTTTAGCCTATGGCGAATTGAAGAAGTACGAGACCGCGCTGGAGAACCTCCAAAAGCGCGAGCAGGCCGAAGCCGACAAGCGGCAGCAACTCGAGCTCGACGAAGTTGGGCTGAGCATGTACCGGCGCAAACAGGCGTCGGCATAGCGCCGCGCTTCGCCTGCGAAGCCAACTATTCATTCGCGACGATAGCCTTTAAACGACGAGCCCGTCGGGGCGCGGTGGCGGCTGGCCGGCCGGCGCCGCGGTGAAGCCGGGCACGGTCTGGAAATAGACTTCGCCGCTGAAGTCGCTGGCTTCGCGGACCTGGCCGAACAGCACGCCGATATCGCCCTTGACGGTGTCGGGAAGCGGGGCTGTCGAGCGCACCACGAGATCAAACCGCCCGCGCGACGCAAGACCGTCGAGCTGAAGCGCGCCGAGCCGGCTCAGATCCATCTCGAAGACGAAACGCGACGGCGTCTCCGTCTCGCCGTCGCCCTGACGCCCGCGCTGCTTCAGGTAAAGGCGGATCTGTTGCTGCTGGGCGCCGTCGAAGAGCGGCAGGTTGAACAGGCGCCAATCGCCGGTGTCGTTACGCGTCGGCCGGGCAAGCTGGCTGAAATCATCCGCCAGGGCCCGCGTGGCCGAAGCGCCCTTCAGGCGGGTGAACTCCGCCAGATTGTCCTGGCCCAGCCAGCCGCGCAGATCGCCGCCGCGCAGCGCCGACATCAGGAGCACCAGCGCGCCGCCCAATTGCGGCCCAGGCCGGGGCAGGACGGCATTGATGGCGGCGGCGACGGCGGGAATGGCGCTCTGCTGCAGCGTTTCGATGGCGGTGTTGAGCGCGGGCCAGGGTGCGGGCTGGGTTGCCGCCGCCGGGCGTCCCGTGGCGGCGGCCGCGTCGAGCGAACCCGGCACTGTCGGCGAAAAAGGAATGCTTGCGCTTGGCCCACCTGGACCGCCTGCAATCCCGGTCGCCGCGCCGGCGCTCGCTGGGAGTGCCGCGGCCGGTGGGCCGGCAGGCGCGTGCAGTGGAGTGTGGACCGTCGGCCCGCCCGTCGGTGGCGCCGCGCCGCCGGGCCTGGGAGCGGCGGCGGGCGTATTGGCGGCTGGTCCGGCGGTCTGCCCCGGTGCCGTAGGCTGGGTGCCTGGTGCCGGCGCCTGTCCGGGCGGGGCGCTCGCAGCCGCCGCGGCCTGGAGACCTCCTGGGTTGGGCGCGATCTGGGCGGCCTGTCCTGGAGGTGCTGGGCCAGGGACAAGAGGCCCGGACGCAATCTGCCCGGGCGGTTGAGCAGGTTGCGCCGATACGTTGGGCGGTGCGGGCTGACCGGTCGCCGGGATCGGCGCGCTCGCGGAAGCGGTCGGCAGAGAACCTGGTGCTGAACCTGGTGCTGAACTTGGCGCTACGCCCGGCGATGCGCCCGGCGCTGCACTCGGCTGGGCGGCGGCCAATGGGCCGATCGCTCCGCCGGGACTGACCGTTGCGGGTCCCGCGCTGGCAGGGACCGCGGCCGGCTGACCGGAATATCCGCCGGTTGGCGGTGGGCTGTAGGGAGCGGCCTGATATGCCTTTGGGATTGGCGAAGATGGCAGCACCGGTGATGCCGGGGCGCCCTGTGCCAAGGGCGCCGCAAGCGGGGCCGGCGCCGGCGGTCCTGCCGGCACTGTCGAAACGATCGGCGCGCGAGGTCCGAATGGTTGTCCGGCGAGGGGGGGCGCTGCCTGACTTTGTGGCCACGCGGGGCCAGCCTGTGGCGGGCCGCCGGGTGTAGGCGCCTGAGCGGGCGCGCCCGCGCGCGCGGCTGTTGTGCCGGCCGGATGCTGCTGGTGAGATTGTGGCTGGGGTTGTGGCTGGGATTGCTGCCGGGGCGTTTGGCCGTCGGCCGCCTGCGCATGACCGCTGCCGCCTTTGCGGCCTTCGGCGGAAATCAGGATCACGCGGACTTGACCGCCGGTGGGCTGAAGTTGAAGCACGACCGGTGTGTTGACGGGCGGCGCCGAGGTCGTTCGAACGCCGAGCTCGCCGTGGCTCGTCTGTACCGCGACCAGACCCTGCGCGGTCCGGCCTATCACAACGCCCTCGACGATCGTGCCGGCGGAGAGGCGCGCGAGGCTCGGCGGCGGTGCGGGGATCACCCCGTGCGACGGCTTGGCGCCGTTCGACGCGGTCGTGAATGGCAGAGTAGGCGGGATGTTGCTCATGGCGGGTCGGTCAGGCCCTGGACAATGGCCGCAACGTCCTCGGCGGCCTCGCAATTGGGAAAGCGTGCCAGAAGCGGCGTCTGGTGCCGGATGCAATCGGGGACACGCGGATCGCGGCGCACGATGCCGGCCAGTTTCGGCGTGAATTTGAGAAAATTCTCGCACGCCCGCACCAGTGTTCGGTAGGCGTGCTCGCCGGCTGCCGTGCTCGGCACCATGTTGACAACTATTCTGATGTCGGCGCGTGGCTGGTCCAGCACCGTGAGCTTGATGAACGCATAGGCGTCGGTGAGGCTGGTCGGCTCCTCGTTCGTGACCACGAGGACCGTGCCGGCGGGGCGCACCAGGCGCCGCACCGTGGTTTCGATGCCGGCCCCCAGATCGATCAGCACGTGGTCGTAAGCCGGCGCCAAATTCACCAAGCGCTCGCCGAGCGCGTCGAGGCGTTCGATCGGCAGCCGCGCCAGGCCGCCCGCGCCGGAGCGGCCGGCGATGATGTCGAAGCCGGTTTCGTCGTGCTTCAGGATCACATCGGTCAGTGCCTTTTGCCCCGTGAACACGGCCTGCAGATCGGTGTCGGGCATCAGGCCGAGCTGGATGTCGACATTCGCAAGGCCAAGATCGCCGTCGAACAGCAGCGTGCGCCGGCCCTGGCGGGCCAGTGTCTGCGCCAGCGTGATTGCAAGCCAGGTCTTGCCGACGCCGCCCTTGCCCGAGGCGACGGCGATGATGCGCCGGTCGGATGGCGCCGGGACCGCGCTGGGATCGGTCATTGGTGTCGCGTTCATGAGACAGCCTCGGGTGTGTTCCTGTTGGCCTCGGGCAGCGCGGTCGGCGGTGCGCCGATACGCTCGAGCAGGGCGTGCGCCAGGGTGGCGGCGTTGGCGGGAAGGAGTCCGTCGCCGATGGTCGGGCTGGCGCCGAGCTCGGCGATTGCCAGCGCGCCGTTCGCCGCGGCCAGAATGCCGCCGTGACGGCGGGCAGTGTCGAGACGGGTCGCAATCATTCGGCTCACCCCGACCGCGGCGAAGGCCCGGCCGATCTCCGCCGATTCCAGGGCGTCGCCGCCGGCTGCGAGCACCAGCACGGGCTCCGCGCCGCCGGCGGCCGCGGTTTTGGCGATCTCGCTCATTTCGGCCGGATCGAAGGGGTTGACGCTGGCGCTGTCGATGAAGGCGGCCCGCCCGTTGGCGGCGCGTGTCAGCTCGGCAAGCGCGGATTTCCCGTCGGATTGATGAAGCTCGGTTTTGAGAATCTGGGCGAAGGCCGCGAGCCGCGCCGCCCCGCCGGCGCGGCCGGTGTCGGTGGAGATCAGCATGCATTCGCGGCCGTCGAGCCGCGCCCGTGCCGCGAGCTTGGCGGCCGCGACAGTCTTGCCGCTGCCCGGTGGGCCAACCAGCATGACCGGACGCAACGGCTTTTCCTCGATCGGGACAAAGTGCAATCGCGTTTCAAGCGCAGCGGCGAGGGCGATTTCCGGCGTTGCCGGCCCGGCTGCGTGGACGCCATCGAGGAGTTTGTCGATGAGGCCGAGCGGAGCGCCGTGGTCGTTGAGCGCCTGGATGATGGCGGCCGATCCCGTGCCTGGCGTGGGAAGCAAATCGACGTCGTCGGCCTGTTCGATCGCGGCGGTGACCCAGACGTCGCCCGTGTTGGGAATGGTCTGGGAGGAAATGATGACCGCGTCCTCGCCGAGCGATTGGCGCACCCGCTCCATCGCCTCGGCCATCGTCGCTGCCGTGAATGTTTTTAGCCGCATGGCGCGCCGCCCCCGAGCCTAGACCGTATCCAGGGTCTTGATGCGGGCCTTGGGATGCACCTCGTTCTGCGACATGATCGTTGTAACCGGGCGTACGCGCTCCACGATCGAGCGCACATACGGCCGGATCATCGGACTGGTCAGAAGGGTCGGACTTTCGCCCAGCATCGCCTGGCGCTCCATGATCTGATTGAGCGCCAGGATAAATTCCTGCAGTTTGCTGGGCGACATGGCAAGCTGTCGTTCGTCGCCTTCGCCGGCGATCGCCTCGGCAAAGCTTTGCTCCCATTCCGGCGAAAGCTGAACGATCGCCAGATGGCCCTGCAGTCCGGTATTCGCCTCGCAGATCTGCCGCGCCAGGCGCATCCGTACATGTTCGGTGATCAAGGTCAGATTGCGGGTGTGTGCGCAGGCGTCGGCGATGCCTTCCAGGATCGTCGGCAGATCGCGGATCGAAACGCGCTCGGACAAAAGGTTCTGGAGCACGCGCTGAATGCCGCCGACCGCGATCTGATTGGGGACCAGATCCTCGACCAGCTTGCGCTGACCTTCTTCTAGCTCGTCCATCAGCTTCTTGGTTTCTGCATAGGACAGGAGCTCGGCCATATTGTCCTTGATCACCTCGGTCAGATGCGTGGTGACCACGGTGGAAGGCTCAACCACGGTGTAGCCCTTGAACTGGGCTTCCTCGCGGTGGGCGGCGTCGACCCACATGGCGGGCAAACCGAAGGTCGGCTCGGTCGTATCCTCGCCGGGCAGGGTGATTTTCTCGCCGCGTGGGTCCATTACCAGCAGCATGCCCGGGCGGGCGTCGCCGCGTCCGGCCTCGATATCCTTGACCCGAACGACATAGGCGTTGGCGGGAAGCTGCATGTTGTCCTGGATCCGCACCGCCGGCATGACGAAGCCCATCTCGCCGGCGATCTGGCGCCGCAGCGCCTTGATCTGATCGGTCAGGCGCTGATCCTGATCCTGATTGATCAGGGCCAGCAGCCCATAGCCAAGCTCCAGGCGGATCTGATCGATATGCAGCGCGCTGGATATCGGCTCTTCGGTGGGCAGCTCGGCCGCTTCGGCCTCGGCCACCGCCGCTTCATCGAACACGACCTGCTCCTGGCGCTTGTTGACCATATAGGCGGCGGCGCCGGTCAGACCGGCCAGCGCGACGAACGGGATCATCGGAATGCCTGGCAGCAATGCCAGCGCGCCCATCAGCGATGCGCTGACCCCCAATGCCCGCGGATATCCGCCGAGCTGGGCGAAGAGCGCCTTGTCGGTCGAGCCAACGATGCCGGATTTGGAGACCAGAAGGCCGGCGGCGGTGGAAACGATCAGCGCCGGGATCTGCGAGACCAGCCCGTCGCCCACGGTCAGGATGGTGTAGCTCCGGGCGGCGTCACCCAGGCTCAGATCCTTCTGGGCCACGCCGATGATGATGCCGGCGATGATGTTGATGAAGGTGATGATGAGCCCGGCGATCGCGTCGCCGCGCACGAACTTCGCCGCGCCATCCATGGAGCCGAAAAACGTGCTTTCGTCCTCCAGAGATTTGCGGCGGCTGCGCGCTTCGTCTTCTTCGATCAGACCGGCCGACAGATCGGCGTCGATGGCCATTTGTTTGCCGGGCATGGCGTCCAGGCTGAACCGCGCCGTTACCTCGGCGATGCGGCCCGAACCCTTTGTGATGACGACGAAATTGACCAGGATCAGGATCGCGAAGACGATCATCCCGATCACGAAATTGCCACCCATCACGAAATTGCCGAAGGCCTGGATCACCTGGCCTGCGGCGGCCGGCCCCTCATGGCCGTCGCTTAGAATGAGCCGGGTACTGGCGAGGTTGAGCGCCAGGCGCATGATCGTGGCGATCAAGAGCACCGTTGGAAAGGAGCTGAAATCAAGCGGCCGCGAGATGAACAGCGCGACCATCATGATCAGCACGGACAAGGTAATTGAAATCGCCAGCGCGCCGTCGAGCAGCCAGCGCGGCATCGGCAGGATGAGCACCACCAGGATGCAGGTGACGCCGAGCGCAAGGGCGATGTCACCGCGCCGGAGCGCCGTGACGACCCGGGAGAATGGACTTGGCCCAGTGGGGATGGCCGCTTGGGCGACCTGTGTGTTGGCGGCGTCTGCCATGCTGCGTGTCTCTATGCTCGCGCGCTATACGGCCGCGCGCTCGCCTTCGCCCGGCGCGGGCACCTGGAGGCCCTGGTCGGAGTAAAGCTTCAGCTTGTTGCGCAGGGTGCGGATGGAGATGCCAAGGATATTGGCGGCATGGGTTCGGTTGCCCAGGCAATGCCCAAGCGTGTTCAAGATCAGGTCGCGCTCGACATCCGCGACGGTGCGGCCGACCATCGCCGAGGCATCGGCTTGCGCCGCGCTGGCGTCGTCGCTGGCGCCCAGCGTGTCCGATATCATGATCGCCTGCGGCCCGATCGTGTCACCTTCGGCGAGCAACACTGCCCGATGCATGGTGTTCTCAAGCTCGCGCACATTGCCGCGCCAGTGGTGCGCGCGCAGCGCATCGATGGCGGCGGGCTCAAGCGGTCGGTCGGGCAGAGCGTTCAACTCGGCGAACTTCACCGCGAAGTGCACCGCCAGAAGATTGATGTCATCGAGCCGCTCGCGCAACGGTGGCAGGGAAAGCGTGAAGACGTTAATTCGGAACAGAAGGTCTTCGCGGAACCGCCCTTCGCGCACCTCCTCGGCAAGATCGCGGTTGGTCGTCGCGATCACCCGGATATTGATCTTGACCGGCTGCGAGCCGCCGACGCGGTCGATCTCGCGCTCCTGAACGGCGCGCAGGAGCTTGGCCTGGAGATGCGGGTCCATCTCGCTGATTTCGTCGAGCAGCAGTGTGCCACCGGACGCTTCCTCGAACTTTCCGATGCGGCGGGCAATGGCGCCGGTAAAGGCGCCCTTTTCGTGCCCGAACAGTTCGGATTCCAGAAGGTTCTCAGGGATCGCCGCACAGTTGACGCTGACGAAGCGTTCATTCGCCCGCTTGCTCTTCATGTGAATCTGGCGCGCGATCAACTCCTTACCCGTACCTGATTCGCCGACGATCAAAACACTGGCATCCGACGGTGCGATCTGATCGGCGAGCGCGATCATCTTTTCCATCGGACCGGGTCCATGGATGATCGCGCTGGTCTCCTCGGTCGCCGCTTCGAGGATCGCCGCAATCAGCTCGGGGTCGGGCGGCAGCGGCACATATTCCTTGGCGCCCGCCTTGATCGCCTCAACGGCGGCGTCGGTCTCGTTGCCGATGCCGCAGGTCACTACCGGTGCGTTGATACGCTCGGACCTTAGGCTCTCCATCATGCTTTTGACGTTGAGGTTGACGTCGACCATCACCAGATCGGCGCCCTGGCCACCGCGCAACGCCGCCAGCGCGGCCTCGATCGTGTTGACCTGCTCGACCTTGGCGCCCCGCGCCATCGCGATCTTCGCGGCAGCGCTGATATGGCCCTCGAGCGTCCCAACAATCAGCAATCGCATTATTTCTCTCCGATAGACGTATCGTCGCCGTTCACGCGGCGCTTTACTTGGAGTCGGACTTGATGATCTCGGTCATGGTGACGCCGAGCCGTTCATCGACGATCACCACCTCGCCGCGCGCCACGAGCCGGTTGTTGACGTAAATATCGACGGCCTCGCCGACCTTTCGGTCCAGCTCCACGACCGCGCCGCGGCCGAGCTTCAGGAGTTGGTTCACCTGCATGGTCGCCTTGCCGAGCACGGCTGAGACCTGCACGGGGATGTCGAAAATGGCCTCAAGGTCCCGCGCCGTGCGGACGATTTCGGTTTCGCCGCCGGCATCGGGATCCACGACAGGCTCCGGCGCCGGTGCGGCAGGGGCGGGATCGGCCGCCGCAGCTGCTTCTTTCGGCAACTCCTGGAGATTGAGATTGTTGTCGTCAGCCATCGCGTGAAACTCCTAGATTGGACTTTTCGTCCGGTATTGGGGCTGGTTTCGTGATTTGGTGTTCGGATGGGTCAAGCTCGGGCGCGGCAAGCGCGGGGTCACCGCGACCGGCGTCACCGGATACGTGTCCGGGCTCGCTGGATATATGTGTCGAATTGGATATGTGCACCGAGGCGCCGTCTGACTGGGCGTCTAGCGTGCGCGTCAGGATATCCTCGACCTCTGCCCACAGCCGTTCGACGTTTCGCTCCGCGCCGCCGTCGGCCCATTCGACCAGACAATCGGACAAGCCCATCCGGTCATCTGCGAGCAGAACCACTTCGCCGGAATACCCGGCCTTGCCTGACATTTTCGCGATGTGCGGCTGTAGCGTGTCGAGCATCGCGTCGGGCATCCGGAAAACGACGCGCGGCTCGTCCAGCATGCGTCCAAGCGCGTCTTCGATTACGGCCTCGATCTCGGCCATGCCGCCGCGTGCAACCAGGGCCGGCATCATCTTTCGAACCAGATCAGCGGCGACCGTTATCGCCTGTTTTGACATGCGCCCCTCCAACTCGGTGCGAATCGCCTCGAGCGAGGTCAGCCGCTCGACGATCTGCGCGGCCGCCTCGGCGACCATCCGCTCGGACTGCACGCGGGTGGCCTCGACGCCGGCCTCGTGTCCGCGCGCGAACGCCGCTTCCAGCTCGGGATTGGGTTCCGATCCATCCTCGTCGAAGGTTCTTTCGAACAGGTATTTTGCGTGATCCGACATGCCCCGATCCACTAGTAGATAAGCTCGTCGTCTTTGTCGTCGGAGAGCATGATCTCTCCAGTCGCTGCCAGTTCCTTGGCCGAATTGACGATCGTGGTCTGCGCGTCGTCGACATCGCGCAGTTTCACAGGGCCCATTTCGCTCAGCTCCTCGCGCAGCAGCTTGCCGCCGCGTTCGGACATGTTGGAAAAGAAAAAGTCGCGCAGCTCTTCGCTGGCGCCCTTGAGTGCGACCACGAGTTTGATCTTATCGACCTTTCGCAGAAGGGTCTGACAGCTCGCCGGATCGAGCTGCGCGAGATCGTCGAAGGTGAACATCAGCGACCTGATCCGCTCGGCCGATTCCTTGTTCCGCTCTTCCAGCTCGCTGAGCAACTTCTGCTCGGTTGGACGATCAAAGCTGTTGAAGATTTCGGCAACCAGCTCGTGCGGATCGCGGCGCGCGGTGCGTGCGACGTTGCTCATGAACTCGACGCGCAGCGTCTTCTCGATGTCGTCGAGAATATCGCGCTGCACCGATTCCATGCGCAGCATCCGGCTGATAACTTCCAGCGACATGCCCTCGGGCAGGTTCTGGAGCACGGCAGCGGCATGCTCGGGGCGGATCTTGGAGAGCACCACGGCCACCGTTTGGGGATATTCGTTCTTGAGATAATTTGCCAGGACCGTTTCGTTCACATTGCCGAGCTTGTCCCACATGGTCCGGCCGGCGGGTCCGCGGATCTCGTCCATAATGATCGAGACCCGGTCGTCGCCGAGCACTTTGGTAAGCAATCGCTCGGTGCTTTCCATGGAACCAACGACCGAGCCGGTCGCCGAGACCTGGTCGGTGAATTCCACGAACACACGTTCGATCACGCCGGCATCCACGGTTCCGAGCGCCGACATGGTCTGACTGAGCTCGCGGATCTCCTCCTCGTCCATGATCTCGAACAGCTTGACCGCGTGTTCCTCGCCAAGCGCGAGCATCAGGATCGCGGCCTTGTCCGGTCCGGTTAGGTTCTTGTAGTTCTCCTTTTTTACCAGGTTAGACATTCCCGTCAGCTCTCCTGGTACATCCAGTTACGCACGATCTGCACCGTCTCCTCGGGATGCTTCTCCACGATGTCGCCGACCTTGCGGACCGTCGATGCCTTGACCCGGCCTTCGATCTGGCTGAGATCGATCATAGCGTCGGCGTCCATTTGTTCCTGGTCGCCGGTACCGTCGGGGCTTGGCAGGGCGGGATCGTCGCCCCGACTGGCCAAGCGCGGGGTTACTGGGTCGGGCGCTGGTTCTATCAAGCGGCGGATGACCGGCCGGATCACCATCAGCAGAACCAGCAGCGACAGAATCGCAAGCACCGCCACCTCTGCGATGCGCATGTAGTCGGCCTTGCGGAGACCCAGAAACGGAGTTTCGCCCTTGGCGTCTGGCTTGGGCGCGCCCTCGGCGAACGGCATGTTGGTGACCTGGACGATGTCGCCCCGCTTGGCGTCAAAACCGATCGCCGAGCGCACCAGCGCGGTGAGGCGCTCGATGTCGGCGGTGGACCGCGGCTGATAGGTCGCATTGCCGTCGGCAACCGTGTACGTGCCGTCGACCAGGACGGCGACGGACAGACGCTTGACGATCCCGGTCACGCGGACGTGGTTGCGGACGGTCTTGGATATCTCGTAGTTGACCCGCTCGCGGGTCTTTGTGGTCGAGCTTGAGCTCCCAGCTTCGTTCTCGCCGCCCTGCTGGCCGGTGCGGCGCAGATTATTGGCGGCAGTGACCGGCTTCTGGGCCGATTTGTTCTGCTGGGTGGATTTCTCCTCGTCGGTCTGGGTCGAGCGCACGACACGGCCATCAGGGTCGTATTTCTCTTCCGCTGTAGTAATGCGGTCGAAATCCATATCGGCCGTCACTTGGGCGCGGACCTTGCCCGGGCCCAGCGAACGGCCGAGGATCGTCTCGATCTTGAGCGCCAGACGTGCTTCATATCCGCGGCGCATTTCATCGGCCGAGCGTGCGGCCATGCGGGGTGTTTCGCCGTCTTTGGTGCCTTTTGCCAGAAGGTTGCCGCGATCGTCGACGATCGAGATGCGGTCTGGCTTGAGGCCAGGCACCGCGGCGGCGATGAGATGCTGGATCGCGACCACTTGCCCGCCGGAGAGCGGCTCGCCGCGATAGGTTTTGATCACGATCGACGCGCTCGGCTGCTCGCGCTTGCGCGCGAAGAGTTGGCGACGCGGCAGGACCACGTGAACCCGAGCCGCGCTCACCTGCGCTATGGAGCGGATCGTCCTGGATAGTTCGCCCTCCAGGGCGCGCAACCGGTTGATGTTTTGCACGAGGCTCGATGAGCCAACACCCTCAGAGCGATCAAAAATTTCGTATCCAACCGAACCGCCGCGCGGCAAACCCTCCTGAGCCAGCGACATGCGCATCCGCAACGCCTTGTCGGCGGGTACATATATCTGTGTGCCGCCGGCCTTGAGCGTGAAGGGTACGTTCGCCGCTTCAAGCTTGGCGACGATTTGGGCAGAGTCCTTGGTATCGAGTTCGGCGTAGAGCAACGCCATACCAGGCGCACCCAGTCGGGATGAGAGATAGATGAAGAACGCGATCCCTGCGATGCCAACGACGCCAAGCGCCATTAGGCGCAGCCCGCCAAGGCCTCGCAAGGTCTGAATCAATGCGCTCACGTACCGCGCCCCCGGTTATCGGTCATTGGCGGCCGCCAGGAAGACTCCTGTCAGCCACGACAGCCACGTTAGGGCGACGCGGTAAATTCCTGGTTAATTATCGGCAAATTTTGCCGGTCTGCGCGGCATTTTCTGCCTAGTGCATCCGGCGGTTGTCGAAAGGGCAGGGCCGTTAGCCGGCCGTGACCGTCTCCGTACTGGGAGCCTTGTCGACTTTGCGGTACTTCTGGGTCTGGGTGACGCGAAGTCCGGCGACGCCGTGGCGGTCGATCAGGCGTTGCCAGGACAGGAATTCCTCGACCGAGAGCTTGTAGCGCCCGCACGCCTCCTCGAGCGTGATGAGCCCCCCGCGGACGGCCGCAACCACCTGCGCCTTGCGGCGCACCACCCAACGCTCGGTATCGGCCGGCGGAAGATCGGCGAGCGAAAACGGCTGGCCGTCCGGTCCGATCACGAAGCGTGGACGCTCGGGTTTGTCCTGAACCATCGGCGGGTTCTCCGGTCACGAACTACATGTTCAAGACTGAGCAGTCTAAGGAAAGGCACTTAAAAATCCGCTAAGGGACAAGGTTAAGCGCGGGCTAAGGAGAGCCGCGATGGGTTTTTATACATATCGCGGAATATTGTATTATTACAAGCTATTAGCGGCCAATTCTAAGAACTTCTTGGAGCATTTCGTCGGCCGTGGTGATAATCCGGGCGGATGCCGAATAGGCCTGCTGGGTGATGATCATCGAGGTGAACTCGTTGGCGATGTCGACCGAAGAAGCTTCCAGCGAGGAGGGTGCGATTGAGCCCGCCGGGCCGGAACCGGCCGTATTCAGCAGAACGGCACCGCTTCGATCGGATTCGCGGAACACATTGCCGGTCAACCCCTCTAGGCCGTTGATGTTGTTGAAGGTGGCGACCGGGATCTGGTAGATCGGCGTGGTCTGGCCGTTGTCGAAGAGGGCGGAAACCAGCCCGTTTTCGTCGATCGACACCTCGTTGAAGGTGCCGAAGCGAATGCCGTTCTGGTTGATGAAGTACGTCGCATATTCGCTCGCATACTGGGTCAAGCCGTCGGCAAGGTTCTGGGTACCGAGATCGAGCGCAATCGTGCTGTTGCTGGCGCCGGTGGTCCAACCGGCAATGGCGATGTTGGGCCAAGTTGCCGGCGTCGCAAGGGTGCCGTTGCCGTTGAAGGTTATGGTCTGCGTGGCATATGTGGTCGTACCGCTGACACCGCCGCCGACCTGGGTCGGGTCACTGACGTCGAGCGTCCACTCCAGCGGGTTTGCCGTCTTGGTGAAAGTTAGTGTGACCGTGTGTTCGATGCCGAGCGAATCGTAGATCTGCATCGCCGTTAGATGCGTATCGGTGTTAACTGCAGTGGCGGCGAGATTGAGCCCGGCGGACGCCGCTGTGGTCTGTACAGCACTGCCCGAGATGCCGGTGACCGTGACAGCTTCCAGGCTCGACAGCACGCTCGGATTGGCGGCGGTCACCACGCCCTGGGCGTCGGTCGGCCAGCCCATCATGTAGTAGCCGGCGACGTTCCGCAGGAAGCCGTCTTTGTCGGGATTGAACGAGCCTGCGCGGGTATAGAGGAACTCGTTGCTGATACTGGGCGTGGAGGCATCGTTGACCACGAAGAACCCGCTGCCGACGATCGAGATGTCACTCTTCGACGTCGAAGACTGCAAGAGGCCCTGCTTGTCGATCAGTTGGTTGGTGTTCGATTGAACACCGCCCGGCGTGAAGCTCGTCGCCGACGCCGCGTCGGTGACGAGCGTGGAGAACTGGGCGACGGATCCCTTGTACCCAACCGTGTTCACGTTGGAGATGTTGTCGGAGATCATGCCGAGCATTTGGCTCTGCGCACGAAGGCCGGACACTCCTGAGAACATCGCGCCGAAAATGCTCATAGCTTCAAGCTCCTTGCTTCACTGGCTAAGGTTGCAGGAATTGGAGTCGGTCTACTGACCGGTGGTTTGTGTGGGCTTTGCCACCGAGAGAATGTCGGCAACCTTGACGGTGACGCCGCCGAGATCGAGGACGAGCTGGCCGTCGGCCACCGTAACTCCGGTAACCTTGCCGACGACGCCGGTGCTGACGGCGATGGCGGCCTCATTCTCGCCCTTGGCGGTAACGGCGATGGTGTATTTGCCGTCGGCCTGAACGATGCTCTGATCGTCCTTGCCGTCCCAGGCGAGGGTATGCTTGCCGGCATCGGTCTCGCCTTCGAGGGTTCGGACAATCTGGCCGGATTCGTTCTTGATCGTGATCGTGACGCTCCGCGCCCCGGAGGGCAGGGTATAGGTGTAGCTGGCCGAGCCGTCCTTTAAGACGCCGGTCGTGCCGAACGCCTCGACGATGTTGTCGAGGAAGTTGACCGCGCTCACCGCTTGGCTGCCGCCCTGGATTTTCACGATCTCATCGAGGCGGGCGTTCTGGCCGATCTGCTGTTCCACCGAGGCGAACTGGACGAGCTGGGTGGTGAACTGGGTCGAATCGAGCGGCGACAACGGGTCCTGGTTCTGCAGCTGGGTGGTCAGCAGGGTCAGGAAATTCTCGAAGTTCTGCGCCAGGCTCGACGCCGATTTCAGCGTGTTCTGCGAAGCGTTCAACAGGCCGATATTATTGGCTTCCATTTTTCTTGTTCTCCCTAGACCTGAATATCGAGCAGTGCATCGGCGTTGAGGGATGCCTGTCGAGCAACCGGCGCAATTTCACCATCGCCGGCATTGGTGTCTGGACTGAATTTCTCCAAGCCCCCTGTCTGATTAGCGAACTGGGGCAAATCGCCGCCATCGCTGCGGAGGTTGAAAGAGAGCGCGCCCGAATCGGCGCGTAGCCCTGCGTCATTGAGCGCCCGTTCCAGAACCCGTGAGTCACGCTGCAGCATGTCTAGCGTTTCCGGGCGGTCCGCGATGAACATGGCGGTCAGGCGGCCATCCTTGGTCAATTCCACCTGAACATCCACGCGGCCCAGCGATCCGGGCTCGAGGCGAATCGTGATGTGGTCGGTGCCGGAAGCGAGCGCGCGGCTGAACTGCAAAGCGACCTGCTCGGCGACCGGTACGAAGGCCGGCACGCCGTTCCGCGCAGCCGCCGTGCCGGCGCCGGTGCTGTCGATGCCCAAAGGTGTCGCCGGCGACGTAAAGCCTGCGACTGGTGTCACCTCGACGCTACTGGACAACAGGCTCGAAACCTGATGACCGAAGCTGTCGGCGGGCTTGGTGTTCGCGGCGGTATCGACGAATGTGGGATGCTGGGCTGATTTGATCGTGGCAGCCTGGGCTTGTTGGGCAACCGAATCGCCGGCCTGTGGCGGCGCGGCGCGGTTGGCTTGGAGATTGGCAGCGGCAGTGCTTGGGCCATTGTTCTTGCCCGATGTCGACGCGTTCTTTCCACCATCGGCGCCAGGTGCATGGATTACAGCCGATTGGATCGTTACCTTGGCAGTGGCAATCTCGGCAGTGCTGGTGATCAGCGATACAGGCGCGGCGTCGGTCTTGGCGGCGGTCGGGCGCGAGCTGCCCACTGTGGTAGTTGCAAGTTTGACGGTGGCGGCAGCGACCCCGGTTGCGGCAACGGCGGCAGTCGTAGTCTGGGCGACATTGGTGGCTGTATTGACAGCTGCATTAGCGGCGGCCGTTGCCGTGTTGGCCAGCTGGGTTACGGTTTTCGCGCCGGCGTTGATTGTGTTCTGAATGGCGGCCTGGGCGGATTGAGCGGCAGGCAGCGTCGTGGCGGCAGCGGTCGGCGCGGCCGCAGTGGCTTGCTGGACCGTGCTCGTAGCGACCTTTGCGGCGGCCTGGGCGGCGACGGCTTGCTGTTTTGCCTGCTCGACGGTCTGAGCGGCGGCGGCGGCCGTTTGAGCCAGCGTGGTATCGGTGACGGTCTGGGCAGTCTGCGTTGCCGTCAGCGGCGTCTGGGCGCCCGGAAGGCCGCTCTTGAGCAGCGCCTCGCTCACGGCGCCCGTTACGTTGGCGGCGGTCTTGCCGGCCGCGACGGTAGCGGTCTGCGCGGCTTTGAGACTAGCGGTGGCGGCTTTTGCTCCCGCTTCGACAAGCCCGACGCGGGGGGGCGCCGCTTGGGCCGTTGCGGTGGCCGCTGCCTGGGTACTATTCACAAGGGCTGTTGCGGCGCCGCCGGTTGCGGCGTTGGCAGCAGTGCTGAATTGCGCCGCGGCGGTTTGAACCTGCCCGCCGACCGCCTGCGGCGCGGGTCCGAGCAAGCCGAGCAGTAGCTGCTCGAATCCGCTCGCGCCCTGCCCGGATCCGGTCTTTGAACCGGGGCCGGTGCTGGCCGTGCCGTTTGTCGGCAATAGGAGGGTCACAAAGTTCATTTCTTCACCAAAGACTTATCCGTCTCAATAAGAAGCAAAAAGCGGGCCAACGGGATATCCATGTAACTCATCGATAAATAGAGAGTTATATCGCCACCAACTGCATGCATAGCTGTTCCGGGCAATTCCTGCCCTCAAGCGGCTGCAGATTGTGCCGGTGGGGTTCGGCGCATGAAAATCATCCAAAAAGAAACGGGCGCGCCGGGATTCGGCGGCCCGTAAGTGAAGAGGGAGACGCGAGTTATGGCTTATTATTGTTGTTAGGCGGTCATGAGGGCCGCGCCGGCGGTGTCTCCTACGCCGGCAATCTTGGTGGCGTCGACCGGGTGGCCGGTCTCGGTCTCGGCATCGAGGTGTGCATCGAGCTCATCCCAGGCGTCGCGCAACGGCGTCAGGAGGCGGATGGCATTGCGCGCGGGATTGGGATCGTTGTCGATGTTGACGCGGGGCAGGTGGGTGAGAATGAACACATAGAGCTGACCCAGGTTCTGCGCGATCTTGCCGCCAGCGTCCTCGTCGAGCGCATAGGCGAGCTCGGCGATCAGACCGGTTGCGACGATCACGGAATTGTATCGGCGCTCGATGTCGCCATGCGCGATCGCGTCGATCGCATCCTCCAGAGCCGCGATCGCCTCGCTGTAGAACGTGGCAACCAAACGGGCGCCTGAGGCGTGCTGGAGCTCTTCGGGCAGAATGTCGTTTATGTCGGTGTTTTTCATCGTCGTCTCCTTGGGCCTTGCTTTGGATCAGCGGCCAGGCGGGCGGTTCGCCCGGCCGGGCCTGTCCTCGTCTACTGGAACAACCGCAGCAGTGCCTGCGGGACTTGGTTGGCCTGGGCCAGCATCGACACGCCGGCTTGTAGAAGCGTTTGCTTGGAGGTGAACTCCGTCATCTCCGACGCGATGTCGAGATCGAGCAGCGCACTTCGGGCCGCTTCGGTGTTTTCCACTGCGGTCGCCAGATTGGCGGCCGCGAAGTCGAGGCGGCTCTGACCGGCGCCGACATTCGCACGGGCGCTGCTGAGCGCATCGATCGCGGCGGTCACTTCCGACGAGGAGGTTTCGGCGCCGCCGACCGTCGTGATGTCTGCGGCCAGGGTACCAGAGATCGAGACCAGTGATTCGATCGAGAATGTGAGATCGTCTTCTGCCGCGACCGCGCCCGAGCCGATCTTGAAGGTGAAGCTGGTGGTGGTCGTGCCCTGGACGGTATTGTTGTTCGCTGTATCCCCGAGGCTTGCGTTGTTGGCGAACGCTGTGTTCAAGTTGATGTTGATCGTCCCGGTGACCTGCGCATTCGTGCTCGTCAGCGTTACCGATGTTGGCGTGGTCAGGAAGCCCCCGGTGAACGATGCACTACCAATGACGATGCTGTACTGGCTGCCACCACCATCCGTCGCCGACAGCGTGTAATTGCCGTTGGCGTTGGAGGCGCCGTTCATGTCGAGGGTCGCTGAGGTGTCGGTGCCCGCGAAGGTGATGCCGTTGGCGATGATCGAATCGAAACCGGTCGAGCCGAGCATGGAACCCGCCGCGCCGCCTTCAAAGGTCAGTGACTGCGAACCCGCCAGCATCTTCACGCCGTTGAACTCGGTGTCGGCGCCAATTCGAGCGATTTCTTCCTTCAGCGCCTGATATTCGAGATTAAGGATTGTGCGTTCGGTGTTCCCGAGCTGACCGGAGGCCGATTGAACCGCCAGGGTCTTCATTCGGATCAGAATTTCAGTCGCCCGCGCCATTGAACCGTCGGCGATCTGCAACATCGAGGCTGCCTGGCCCGCATTGGCCGAAGCCTGACTAAGCGCGCCAACTTCGGCCGCGAGGCGGGAGCCAATCGCCATCGAGGCGGCATCGTCCTTTGCGGACACGATACGCTGGCCCGAGGACAGCTTGGCCAAAGACGTCGACAACTGCATGTCCGTCTTGACCAGGTTGCGGTGGGCCACATTGGCGGCGAAGTTGGAAATAACATTTAGTGCCATTTTCTCGTCTCCTTGCCGATCTTGGGTCCGTCACTGTCGTCCGGCCTGATACGCTTCAGTCGCGAAGGGCTTCAATCTGTGACCGGCTCACGTCCTAGGTCCTGTCAACTTGACCGGATAGGCCCACACCCGGTTTGGGCGAGCGCTTCTGTCCTATGTCCAATCCCTATTGAGCAAGTACCAGGCCAACTGACGAAAAATAGACTAAAGTGTTGATATAATTCGACTTAATAGCTTGCGGCACTCATTGGGCTGAGGAGGTGGCGAACGATGACCGGCAAATTATTCGGGGCATTGCGGCAGATTGTGCCGGGAAAAGATCGGCCGATGAGTCAACCGATTGCCGGTAGCGGGGTATGCGCTGCTGCTGTTTTTGCAGTGCTGGCGCGCGTGATCTTGGGCGCCGGACGCACAAGTTAAAAGCCCCGACCGACAATGCGACCGGGGCTGAATATCCTGATGTACCGCGGATTTAGCTGGAATACCGCGGACCTGTTGGTCCTTAGGCGGAGATCGCTATCCCGGTACGCGGCGCAGGTTCATTATCCGGCGTGGCCTGCGAGCTATGTGCTTTCGGCGCCATCTGGCCGGCGCCGTCGGCGCCCCTGGCCAATTGATCCCAGGACGCCCTAAGCGGCTCGATCAGCTTGATAACGTCACGCGCCGGCTGAGGATCGTTGCGCACATCGACATTGACCAGCGTGCGCAGCATGAAGCGGTAAAGATCGTTCAGGTTGAGCGCGATCTGCCCACCTTGCTCAAAATTCAGCGTCATAGCCAGATGGGTGATGATTTCGTTGGCGTTTTTATTGGCCTTCCAGCGCCGCTCTATATCGCATGCCTCGATCGCCTTGATTGCCTCGTTGAGGCAGTGGATCGCGCGATCGTAAAGCATCACGACCAGCCGTGCCGGCGAAGCGGTCATGAGCTCTTGGTTGCGATAGTGACGTGTCGCGTTATCGGTCACCTGTACCCCCTATTTCCCGCAGTCGCCAAAGTCTTAGTTGTTGTTGGCCAGCGAGTCGGTGAACTGCGTGAGGAAGCTCTGGGTTTGCGCCAATGACGCGAGCGCCGTCTCCATCACGATGAAGCGTTGGATAATTTGATCGCGGTCGAATGCAAGGCGCTCCAGGAGGCGGTCGAGGCGTTCTTGCTTGGTGGTGTTCTGCTGCTCGAACGAAGATATTTCAGATCCAACCGAACCGGTCACCGGCGTCAGCATCGTCTCGATATCAAAGAACAAATCCTTGCCGACACCGGCGGTGTGGCTGAGCGTGATGCCCGCGGCGGTCGCCGTTCCGGTGAACAGCAGCGTCATACCTTCTGCCCCGGTCGCGTTGGTTGCGGTCAACGTCCGACCGCTCACCGTGACACTGCCGTCGTTCGAGCCGTCCGGATTGCCGTTGATATTGGCCGACGAGACCGCGTAGTCGGCAACGGTCAGGCCCATACTGGCCAGAAGATCACCGGTATCCGTATCAACGGTCAGCGCGCCCAGTGTTGAGGAGATCTGTAAGCTGAACGTGCCGTTCGCGTCCTCGAACACATTGGCCGAGACACCGGCGATCCCGGCGGTGTTGATCGACGTTGCGAGGGTCTCCAGCGTGTCGTCGTTGCCGCCCAGCCCGTCGGCGTCATAGGCGATGGCGACACCGTTGACGTTGAAGGTGCCGGACGCCGTGGCGCCGAAGCTGTTGACGGCGTCGCTGATCTCGGCGGTCTTGCTGACGACGGTCTGGCTGTCCTCGCGCGAGGCAAAAACAGCGCCGACATTCAGCGTGTAGCCCGCTGCGGTATAGGTCGTGGCGCCGTTGAATCCTAACAACGTGATCCGTGGATCGGACGACGAAAAATCAAACGTGAACAGCTTGCGCACGTCCTCTGGATTGCTGAGCAGCGCCTTGTCGAGCTTCGTTGTGTCGATCTCAAGCGTGTCCTTCAGGGTCGGGTCGGTTTGAAGCGTGTTGTCGACGAACTCGATACCGATCTGTGCCAGAATGCTGAAATTCGAGTCGACGCCGGCCACGCCAATTCCGATCGCCGCGCCCAACTCCGCCTGGATCTGCGCCAGTGTACGGTTGCCGAACAGGAGGCCGGTCTCCGCGACAACCTCGCCGCTCGTATCATCGACCAGAGTATTCTGGTTGATGAACTGTTTTACCCCGTTATAGGCGTTTACGAAGTCGGTGATCCTGGATTTGACCTGGGTGAGATCGCGATCCACGTCGGCCTTGATCGTGGTACCTTCCTCGGCCGAGAACAGCGTCACGGTGATGCCGGCGAACAGATCGTCGATCGTGTTGCTGGTCCGGGTGAGCACCAGACCGTTGTCCACTCCCAGCCCGTCCAGCAGGCCGTTGGTGTCGCTGAGCGTGATTGCCGCCTGGGTGCCTTCGGTCAGGACCAGCCGCACGCCACTGCCGTCGGTGACGACCGAGGCCGTGACGCCGGTATTGACCGTGTCGAGGTTGATCTTGTCTTTCAGCGTGGTGATCGTGTCGGTTGCGGTGTAGTTGATCGTGGCCAAGCCGACATTGCCGGTAATGTCGAAAGATCCCGGGTAAGCTGCGGCCGTCGCGACCGAATTCAGCAACGTGGAGCCGGCGCCGATCAAATTCGATTCAAAGCGATCGATGTCGAGCAAGCCATCGGCCTTGAAGCGCGCCGAGGTTGCCGTCTGCAGTTCGTTCTTGATCGCCGCCGCGCCCGTCAGCACACCGAGGCTCTGAAGCACCGTGCCGGAGGTGTCTGCGAGCGTCATCGCGGCGCCGGTTTTATCAGCCGTCAGCACGAGGAAGTTCTGCCCGCTGCCGGCGGTGACGATACTGGCGCCGACTCCGGTGGGCGACGCGCCGGTATTGGCGTTGTTTATCCGGTCGCGGAGATCCTGCAGCGTGTCCGTCGCGTTGGCCGTAATCGACACGGCGTTGATCGTGAATGTGCCGGCGAAACCGAGCGCTGTCGTCTCACTGGCGACGACGTCGCTCGACACCTTGTGAGCCTTGGCGATGTTCAGGACTTCTAGCGTGTGACTGCCCAGGGCCGCATCGTTGGTAAGCGCCATGCCAACCAGGTTCGCCGCCGCCGTCGGTGCCGTGCCGTCGCTGCGACTGGTGGAGGCGAATGCAGCCTTGGCTTCGAAAATGTCCTGGGTGTTGCCGACGCTGACGGCGCCATGGAGGGTCGAGAGCGTTTCCTTCAACTGCGTCAGCAGGTCCCGGAACGTCTTGTATTCGGCAATTTTGGTCGCGTTCTCACTGATTTCCAACGCGATACGATCGGCAGGAATTTGCTTCGCCGCGATGATTGCATCGGCGATCGCCTCGAAATCGATGCCCGAGCTCAGGCCCGAAAAGGTGACCCGTCCCGTCGGCAAGATCGTGACGTTGCTGAGATTGAGCGCTTCCATGCCGAATTGCCTATTTTGTCCGGTCTTCTGTCGAGCCTGCGACTAGACTGTCTCGTCGAACAACGAGTCGAAAAGCTCGCGCGAGATGGCCTGCAGGTGGCGAATGCTTTCAGCCGGGATCTGGCGCACTTCCTCGCCGGTCTCACGGTCGATGACCCGGCCGAAGACCTGGTTGGTCGCCTCGTCGATCCGCAGCTCAAGGCGCACGCCCTGGAATGTCGGTGCCGGCGTTTGAGCTTCCGCGCGCTGGCGGTGTGGACGCGCCTTGTTGTCCGCCTTTGTTTCGGTAACGGGCGGAACGCGTTTGTCGCGCTGCGCCTGGTGTTCTGTCCCCCCCGGCTTCATCGGGGTTGCCGATGGAACTGGAGCCGGGGGCGAATCCGTTCGGATTTCCATGACTCGATCCTTCCATCATCTAGAGGTTGGTGGGCGGGAGGAGAGGGGGCGGAACCCCCTCTCCATTGCCCGGACTAAACCTATTGGAACAACCTCAGCAAGTTCTGCGGCAGCTGGTTGGCCTGTGCCAACATGGACACGCCAGCCTGCATAAGCACCTGAGACGACGTGAACTTCGTCATCTCAGCTGCCACGTCGAGATCGAGAAGCTGCGAACGGGCGGCTTCCGCGTTCTCTCGGGCCGTTGCGATGTTCGCGCCGGCGAAGTCGAGCCGGCTCTGGTTGGCGCCGACGTTCGAACGGTTACTGTTGAGCGAGTCGATGGCCGCCGAAACCTCGGTCGAGGCCGTGTTGGCGTTGCCGGCCGTCGCAATGTTGGTGGCCAGCGAATCCGAAATCGACACCAGCGAACCGATCGAGAAGGTCAGATCATCCTCGGCCGCGACGGAACCGGTACCAACCTTAAAGGTAAAGCTGGTGGAGCCGGTGCCCTGCACGGTCCCGTTATTCGCCGACTGGCCAAGGCTGGTCTGCGCGAAACCACCGTTCAGGTCGATGGTGACAACGCCGTTCACCTGGGCATCGGAGCTAGTCAACGTCACCGAAGTTGGCGTCGTCAAGAAGCCGCCCGTGAACGAGGCACTGCCGACAACAACCGAGAACGTCTGGGCACCGGCGGTCGCCGAGATAGTGTAGTTGCCATTGGCGTTCGAGGCGCCGTTCAGATCTAAGCCAGACGACGTGGCGCTACCAGCGAAGGTAATGCTAGAGGCACGGACCGCGTCAACGCCGGCAGATCCGAGAAACGAGCCGGTGCCGGCGGATTCGAGCGTCAGACCCTGACCACCAGACAACAGCTTGGTGCCGTTGAACTCGGTATCGGCACCGATTCGGCTGATTTCGCTCTTGAGCGCCTGATATTCGGTATCGAGGATCGCACGTTCCGTGTCCGAAAGCTGACCCGAAGCTGCCTGAACGGCCAGGGTCTTCATCCGGATCAGGATTTCGCTCGAACGCGCCATCGCGCCGTCGGCGATCTGGAGCATCGAGGAAGCCTGACCGGTGTTGACGCCAGCCTGAGCAAGAGCCCCGACCTCGGCGGCGATACGAGAACCAATCGCCAGGGCCGCAGCGTCGTCCTTGGCTTGCACGATACGCTGACCCGAAGACAGCTTTGCAAGCGAGGCGCTGGCGCGCATGTCAGTTGTCGTCAGGTTGCGGTGGGCAACGTTGGCGGCGAAGTTCGAAATGACTGTAAGTGCCATTTGTTTACTCTCCTACTTGGATTACTGTGGTCGGCATCCTGCCAATTAGGGCTACTTGCCCAGACCGCCGGGGCACGGGCGACGTACCCAACACCCATTGGTCTGTCCCCCAACATGCAAGCCTGGTGCCATGGAACGAGGCCCCGGAATCCTGACAATCCGGTGTTCGGGGGGGGCCGCCCTCGGCAAATTTTGCCGGATATTGGTGATTCGATCGGCAGAAATTGCCGATCAGGCCCCAGGATAAATCTATGGTGCGAACTTCTAAGCCACAGAAATCAATGGCTTTTTTAATAGATTATAAAGGTTAATGAGGTGAGATGGGAACAGAATAAGGGAACGCCGATCGCCATGAAATCGAGTAATACTGCTTCGCCCGCCGCGCGCGACTTTAAAGACAAGTTGCAGACGCAAACGGCCATTTTGCCCGTCACCGACCTGCTGGTCGAACGGATACACGCCGCGCATGGCGCCTTGCGGGCGGGAGATTTTGCAAGCTCTGAGATCATTTACCGCGAGATCCTGGACGCAACTCCACGAAATCCGGATGCATTGCACGGTCTGGGAACCTTGCTGCTTCAGCAGGGCAAGCCCGAAGAGGCGGTCGCCTATCTGGAACAAGCGTTGGATTCGGGCAGTGTTCCCGGTCAGTTCTACATCAATCTTGCCGTCGCCCAGGAGCTTTGCGGGCGGGTCGGAAAGGCTCTCAAGGCGTTAAAACGCGGAGCGTCCCAGTACCGCGACGACCCGCTGCTGCACCAGGCCCTTGGCGTCTTCCTCTACAACCGCAGCCGCGACCGTGAAGCCTTGCGCAGCCTCCAGAAAGCGGCCAGTCTGAATGCGGATTTGCCGCGCCTGCAGTTGATGCTGGGCGATATCCACATCAAGTATGAGCGTTTCGACGACGCGCTCGATTGCTACCAGCACCATCTTGAGCAGGACCCCGGTGATCGGCGCGTGACTTCCCGGGTCGCCTACCTGCTCGGCAACCGCGGAAAGCACCAGGACGTCCTCGATCTTCTGTTGCCCGTTTATGAGGAGGGCACCGAAGACGCGGATATCTGCAACAATATCGGCTCGGCCCTCATCCTGCTCGGGCGGCTCGACGAGGCAGAGCCCTATATTCTCAAGGCGTACGATCTCGATCCCAGCCGCTGGGAGTTCAACGCCAATGTTGCCGGCCTGCACGTGGCTAACGAACGTCTCGATGCCGCGGCCACGCTGTTCGAGGCGCTGAAGGCACAGTATCCGGACAATCCCCAGCCCGCGACCGACCTGGCGCTGGTCTACATGCGCCAGGGGCGGGTCGATGACGCGGAGAAGGAGATCGCCGCGATTACCGAAGCCCATCCCGACCATGATCCGGCCTGGGTGGCGCTGGGTATCTTGTACACCTCGAAGGTGAACTATCGCGGGGCCGCCGAGGCCTACCGCAAGGCAATCGCCGCGAACCCGGTCAATGCTCACGCCAACTCCAATCTCGCCTTGGTACTGAAATCGCTCAACGATCTCGACGAAGCCACGTTCCATGCCCGCAAGGCCATCAACGTCGCCGGCTACTCACCGCTGCATTTCTCGAATCCCTTCCAGGTGTTCCATGCTGCCTGCGACTATGAGGGCATTCGAGAGCTTGGGGAGCTGCGCCAGTTGGTAGACAGCGTTCCGGCGACCTCGCTGCCGGGCTGCGTCTTCGATTTGATGGTTCATGCTGGTGATGCGCCGACATCGCGCTGGGTCGCCGGCGTTAACCGCCGTTGGGGCGAGGTGCTTGAGGAGAGCGCCGCCCGGAACCCGCTGCCGCCGATGCCCCAATGGGCCAAGCACGACAAGGTCAGGGTCGGCTTTCTGTCCTCCGATTTGCGCGATCATTCGGTCGGCAAACACATTGCGCCCCTGCTGCAGGCCTACGACCGGGACCGATTGGAGGTTTATGGCTACTCGGCCTGGGATGTCGGTGAGGACAAGGTCCACCAGGCGCTGTCTCAGCTCATGAATGGCGAACTCAGGACTGTCGCCAACCTTCCGGCGCGCGAGGTGGCCGAGATCATCCGCGGCGACGAGATCGATATCCTCTTCGAGCTGAACGGCCACACGCTGGGCTCGCGGCTCGATGTCATTCCGTACCGGCCGGCGCCGGTCCAGATCGAGTGGCTGGGCTTCCCGTTCACCACCGGCTTGAAGGACCTGGACTACTTCCTGCTCGACGAGCATGTCGCACCGCTGGACCGCTCGTTGATGATCGAAAAACCGTTGATGATGCCGGAATCCTGGACCACCTTCGGCGGCTATCCCAACATGCCGATCACCGAGACTTTGCCGTTGGATGCGAATGGCCACATCACATTCGGCACGCTCAACAGCCCCTACAAGTTAACCCCCGATACGATCGCCGCCTGGGCACGGGTTATGCAGGCAGTGCCCGACTCGCGGATGATGATCGTCCGCGCCGATGTCGTCTCACGGGTTCTCTGTGCTAACATCGCCAATGAGTTCGGCAAGCACGGGATCAATTCCGAGCGACTCGGCTTCTTCGACAATAGATCCCAGAAGATCAGCCACCTCGATTGCTACAACTTTATCGACATGACGATGGATACCTTCCCGGTTACCGGCGGTACCACGACCTGCGATGCCATGTGGATGGGCGTGCCGGTAGTGACGCTGACGGGCCCGAGCTATCACCAGCGCATCAGCCACGCGCTGCTGAGCCATGTGGGCTTGCAGGAGCTCAGCACCAGTTCGGTTGATGAGTTTATGCAGCGCTCGGTCGATCTTGCGAGCGACCCCGATTCGCTGCGGTTCCTGCGTCAGAACCTGCGCTCGACGCTGCAGCAATCCTATCTCTGCGACGGCCCGCGATATGCAAAGCATTTCTGCGACGTCATGGAGAACGTGGCGCGCGAGCATGGGCTCGCCTGACGCTCCGAGTTGTGATCAGGCGCCGTCGGTTGGCACGCTGCTGAACTCGCCGGGCGAAGTGATCTCGACCATCTCCAGATCGTCCGACCAGCCAATCACCGAATGCCCGATCCCCGGCGGGAGCAAGTGGCACGAGCCCACCTTCAGCGTTTCCTCGCCGCGGCCCTCGTACCAGAACGTGATCTCGCCCCGGGTTACGTAGACGAGCTGGAACTTGATCTCGGGGTGCTTGTGGGCCTCGATCGGCCCGTCGCCCTGACCGGCGCGGATGACATGGGCGTTGTAGTCACCCCCGGTCGCCGCGCCGATGCCGAGGTCGCGGTAGACGAATTCGCTCCGCAACCCGCCACCCTCGAAGTTCCCGCTGTCGTGAACGATCGCAAGCGTTTGGTTGTGCGCCATTGCTTCCTCCCTGCGACTGGGCCGGGGCCCGTCTGCGCGTCGTCTGCGTCGATTGGGAGGCTATCACGCCGCTGATTGGCAAGCCATACGCGGTTGTTATGTTGCCTCAGGCGCGGAAAATGTCAGCTAGCAGATCGACCTTGGCCTTGCCGAATGTCGCATCCTTGCCGCGTCCGAAGACGATCGTATCCCGCCGGCTGTCGCGGTCGATCAGTTGCGCGCCCTGGGCGAGCACAGTGCCGTCGGCGACCCTGGTGGCGCCCAGGATGGCGCTGTTGGGAAACATCAGCACACGCTCGCCGATCTCCGGCCGTGCACCCTTCGACTGGCCGACGGTGCAGTTCTGGTAGATCGCAAAGCGATTGCCGTAGGTGGTGCGCACCAGCACGATGCCGACCGTGTGGCCGATGAAGAAGATCTCCGGCAGCTCGGTTGCATAGAAGCATTCGAACCCGTGCAGCGCCTTGTTTAGATAGAAGAGTTTGGTTGCGACGTTCTCGTGCTCGCAGTTCCGCCACACCGTGTTGGCGAGGTAATAGAGAAACGTGCAGTACTGCGAGGAGTGCAGATAGTCGAATGCGCCCTCGCGCCACATCGCAACACCGTTGATACAGTGGTCGAGACGGTCGAATGCTTCATCGAGCTCGCCGTCGATCACCGCCCGAGCGTCATGAACGTGATCGGGAAAGAAATTGTCGAGCTGGGCCGCGACATAGTCGAGGAGCTGCGCGCGTGTGGTATTGACGAGCTCCATCGGCGGCGCGTCCCTTAGCCCCGTCTGCCGTTACCCGGCGGCGGCGATCTGCTCGAGCGCGGTGTCACCCCCGCCGTCTCGGCTGAGCGTGCCCTTGAAGTAGGCGGTCACGGTGTCGGCAACCGCTTCCATTGCCGCTTCTTCCATTGCCGAATGCAGCGGCAGCGAGACGATTTCATCGCCCGCCTGCATCGAGACCCGAAGGTTGCCGCGCCGGCATTCCGTCAAGACCTCGAAATGGTGGCCGGGCTGCCAGTGCACACCGGTATCGATGCCGTTCTCACCGAGCTTGGTGCGAAAATCATCGCGCCGCTCGCCCGGCACCCGCACGACGAAAATAAAGGGCGTGGCGTTCTCCAGGTCGATCTGTGGCAGGACCAGATCGTCGATCCCGGCGAGGCGGTCAAGATAGTAGGCGCAGGTATCGCGGCGGGTCTCCGCAATGCGCTCGATCTTGGCGAGCTGTTGCAGGCCGATCGCGGCGTGCAGGTTGAGCACGTGGTAGCGGTAGCCGTGGTCGTTCACGTGGAACGTCCAGGCGCGCTTGTTCTGGTACATTACCGACGGCGGCTGGCCCATGCCGAGGATGCGCATCTCGTGCACGCGCGCCAGCTCCTCGTCGTTGTTAACGATGATGGCGCCGGCATCGAGACAGGTCAGCGTCTTGACCGGATCGAAGCTCAGCATGGTGAGATCCGAAAAGCTGCCGACCATGCGCCCACGGCTGTCGCGCGAATTGAACGAGTGAGCCGCGTCATGGATCACGCGCAGGCCGTGTTTGGCCGCGAAGGCCTCGACCGCATCGTAATCGGCAAGCGAGGCAGCGTAGTCGATGAAGATCACGGCCTTGGTGCGCTCGCTGACCAGCGGTTCGGCGCTGGCGACGTCGATGGTGAGCGTATCGTCCCGGACGTCGCAGAGCACCGGCTCGGCGCCGGTCTGCAGGATCGCCTGGAAGTCTGAAACGCAGTTGAAAGAGGGCGTGATGACCTCGTCGCCGGGGCCGACATTGGCGACTTCAAGCGCCAGATGGAGTGCCGAGTGGCCGGTGTTGACAAGCGCCAGGCGCTTGTCGCCGAGATCCAGATGCGCGGTCAGCGCCTGCTCCATCTCGTTCACATACGAGCCCATGCCGAGCCAGCCCATGCGCAGCGCCTCAACGGCGGCGTCGATTTCCGGCTGCTCGATCAGCGGCCTGAACATTGGAACTTTGATCATGGTCGTAATCCCCTCGAATGCCCCCGGGATCGGGCGTTACTCGGCCGCCTGGGGCAGTGCGAACTTGCCCTCGCCGCGGAAACCGACGGTTTTCGCAGGCGAGCCGATGTTGATGGAGTAAGCGGGAACCTCATGGCGCACCAGCGAGCCCGCGGCGATGATCGAGCCGCGGCGCAGGATCGCGCCGTCGAGGATCACGCAATTGGCGGCGATCCAGACATCGTCTTCGATGATGATGCCGCCCCGGCTTTCCAGGAACCTTTGCTGGTTCATCGGCCGGTTGGGATCGCGAAACTCGTGATTGGTCGGCGCGATGGTCGTATTGGCGCCGATCGCGACGTCATCGCCGATCCGCACACCGTTGCCGATATAGATCACCACGCCCGAATTGATCGAGCAGTTGTGGCCGATCACGACATCGCCCTCGCCGCCGGCGGGCTTGATCTTGACGAAGCTGTCGATAACGGCGCCGTCCTTGATCGTGATCTTGCTGCCGCGCACCGAATCCTCGATGTCGGCATGTGGCGAGATCTTGGCTTTGGGCGAAACGATCAGCATCAAACGGCCTCCTTGAGCTCGCTGAGGTCGGACAGGAAGGGGAGGTTGGCATCGCGCTCCGACATGATCGGATCGGGGATCGGCCAATCGACGGCGAGGTCGGGGTCGTTCCAGCGCAGGCCGCCCACCGACTCTGGATGGAAGGGACCAGCAATCTGGTAGACCACGTCGCTGCAATCGGCGATTGCCTGGAAGCCGTGGGCGCAGCCTTCGGGGACATAGATCATCTTGTGGTTGGCGGCCGAAATCTCGACCCCGACCCAGCTCGCGAAAGTCGGCGAGCTCGGGCGCAGATCGACCACGACGTCGAAGATAGCCCCGGCCGGGCAGCTCACCAGCTTGGCCTCCTCATGGGGCGCCGTCTGGAAGTGAAAGCCACGTATGGTCCCGCGCTTGGTGTTGTGCGACAGGCTCGACTGATCGAATGGACGGGTAATGCCCTGGCAGGCGAACTCATCGCGGCACCAGATGCGGGTAAAGAACCCGCGGTGGTCGACCAGCGGCTCGGGCTCGATCAGGAAGGCGCCGCGAATGGCGAGCTTTCGGAAGTTCATGGCAATACCTTCACATCCGGTATCGGCACGACGAACCGGCCGCCCCAATCGCGGACATGCCGCATGTCGGAGATGATCTCGTCCGTGAGGTTCCAGGGCAGCACCAGCAGATAGTCGGGCTTTCGCTCGGCGATCACATCGGGATGCTCGACCGGAATGTGGCTGCCGGGCAGCAGCCGGCCTTGTTTGTGAGGGCTCACATCGACGGTGTAGGGCAGGAGTTCGGGGCCGATGCCGCAGTAGTTGAGCAGCGTGTTGCCCTTGGCGGGCGCGCCATAGCCGGCGACCGACTTTCCTGCGCTCTTCACGTTGGTCAGGAAGTCGCGCAGCTCGCGGCCGACCGCGGCCGCGCGGCGGCCGAAGTCCCGGTAGGTATCCATACGCTGCAGGCCGGCCTTCGCTTCGTCCTGCTTGATCCGGATGACGTTGCTGGTGGTCTCGCGATCAAGCTCATCGCGGCAGGCATAGATCCGCAGGCTGCCGCCATGGGTCGGCAGTTCTTCGACATCGAAGATGCGCAGGTCGTGAACCTTGAGGACGCGCTCCGCGGTGGTCAGCGAGAAGTATGAGAAGTGCTCGTGATAGATCGTGTCGAACTGGTTCTGCTCGATGAGCCGCAGGAGATGCGGGAACTCGATCGTCAGCACGCCCGTCCATTTGAGCGCCATCCGCAGCCCCTCGACGAAATCGTTGAGGTCAGGGACATGCGCGAGGACATTGTTGGCAACCAGCAAATCGGCGGTCTTGCGGGCATTGGCCAGCCCCTGGGCCGCCTCGGTTCCGAAGAACTGCACCAGCGTCGGGATATCGTTGGCCTGGGCGGCGGCGGCGACATTCGCGGCCGGCTCGATACCGAGCACGGGAACGCCGCGGGCCTTGAAGAACTGGAGCAGATAGCCGTCGTTGCTGGCAATCTCGACGACCCGGTTTGTCGGGTTGATGTCGAAACGCTCGATCATCGCCTCGGCATAGCGCTCGGCGTGGTCGAGCCAGCTTTGCGAATAGGACGAGAAATACGCGTAGTCGCCGAAGATCGCGTCAGGCGTCTCATGTGCCGGAAGCTGTGCTAGAAAGCAGGTGGTGCAGACATAGACGTGGAGCGGAAAGCGCGGCTCGTATCCGGCCGCCTGGTCGGGTGCGATATAGGAGTTCGCCAGCGGCGTCTCACCGAGGTCGACCATCGTTTCGCTCAGCGCGGCGCCGCAGAACCGGCAGGTGCCGGCGGTCCCGATATGGTGCGCAGCTTCCCCAGGCATGGCTCAGGCGCTCCGCTTGGCCGCGTCGGGCTCGCGTTTGGACGCCACTGTGGCCTCGTAGGTGGCGATCTGCTTGTCGGACAGGGCCGCCACATCGGCGCCGTCATAGAAGGCGCGATACCATTCGACCGTGCGCGCGATGGCGTCGTCGAAATTCCAGGCCCCGCGCCAGCCGAGCACATCGGCCGCACGCGCGCTGTTGAGCGACAATAGGCGCGCTTCGTAGGGCTTGGCCCGCTTGTCGATCTCCCAGCCGGCACCGCTGCCCCAATTGCGGCTCAGCGCCTCGATGACCTCGGCGACCGGCCGCGCGCTGTCTTCGGCGGGGCCGAGGTTCCATGACGTCGCATAAGTCTCAGCGTCGGCGTGGAGCTGCTCGGCGATGACCAGGAGCCCGCGCACCGGGTCGAGGACATGCTGCCAGGGCCGCACGGCGTCGGGGCTGCGCACCCAGAGTTTCTTGTTGCTGGAGAAAGCGCGCACGGCGTCGGGCACGAGCCGCTCGTCGGCCCAGTCGCCGCCGCCGATGACATTGCCGGACCGCACCGTGGCGACGCCGACCGGCGCCTCGCGCACGGCCAGATAGCTTTCGCGGTAGGCGGTGACAGCCATTTCGGCGGCCGCCTTGCTGGCGCCATAGGCTTCGCGGCCCCCCAGCCGGTCATCCTCGCGATAGCCCCAGACCCATTCGCGGTTGTCGTAGACCTTGTCGGTGGTGAAGACGACGACTGCCCGCACACTGTCGGGCCGGCGCACGGCCTCCAGCAGGTTGACCGTTCCCATCACGTTGGTCGCGAAGGTATGCGCGGGCTCGTAGAAAGCGGTGCGCACCAGCGGCTGGGCGGCCAAATGCAGGACGATTTCCGGCTCGGCGTCATTGACCGCCTGGCTCAGCGCCGAAAGGTCCCGCACGTCGCCATAGATCGAGGGGATCCGGTTGCCGAGACGCGCCGCATCATAAAGATTGGGCTGGGTCGGCGGGTCGATCGCATAGCCGGTGACCTGGGCGCCGAGGCGGTTCAGCCACTGGCACACCCAGCCGCCGATGAACCCGGTATGGCCGGTTACGAAAACGCCGCGGCCGCGCCAAAATTGCTGGCTTACGCTGACAGCCTGCATGTGTCCCAACTCTGCCAGGGCGCTTGGCCCGTATTCCATAGATCGTTCAGCAGCTGCATTTCGCGGAACGTGTCCATGCACTGCCAAAAGCCGTCATGCTGATAGACCGAGAGCTCGGACCGGCCGGCGAGCTTTTCCAACACGCCGGTCTCCAGCGCCGCGTTCTCGTCCGGCTTCAGCCCGTCGAAGGCGCGCCGGTTGAAGACAAAGAAGCCACCATTGATCCAGCCGCCCGCGACCTGGGGCTTTTCCTGGAAGGAGCGCACCATGTCGCCCTCGATCGCCAGTTCGCCGAAGCGCGAGGAGGGATGCACGGCGGTGACGGTCGAAAGCCGCTGGCTGCGCTCATGGTGGGCCACGAGGGCGTTCAGATCGACATCCGCCAGCCCGTCGCCATAGGTGGCGAGGAAAGTATTGCCGCGAACATAGCGCAGCGCCTTCTTGATGCGCGCGCCGGTCATCGTCTCCGCGCCGGTATCGGCGAGCACGACCCGCCAGTCCTCGGCGTAGCTGTTCGACAGGGTCTCGATATCGCCGGAGCGAAGGTCGACCGCGACGTCCGAATGATTGAACTCGTAGTTGAGGAAGAAATCGCGGATCGCCTCGCCCTTGTATCCCAGGCACAGGATGAAGTTGCGCACGCCGTAGTGGTGGTAGTGCTTCATAATGTGCCAGAGGATCGGCCGGCCGCCGATCTCGACCATCGGTTTGGGCTTGAACTCGGTCTCCTCGCGCAGCCGCGTGCCAAGGCCGCCGCACAGGATGACGACGTCCAGATCGCCCAGAGGGCGGGAATTGGGCTCGGCTTGCTGACGCCTGGCCATCGCGGTTCGATCCTCCTCGCCCGGCCTCAGCGCGGCACGACGCATCTCGTCGAGCGCCGTATCGCGCTGGCCGCCTTCGTTGGCGCGGCCGCGGCGCCGGGTTGGAGGTCGATGATCGCGCGCCATGGTAAAGTTTCGCTTAAGCTAAGGGTGCCACAGCTAAAGTTCGTGCTGGATCGGGTAGGCGTTGTTCTGGCTGACGTACTGGAAGGCCCGGCGCGCGCTGGCGTCGATTATGACGGGCGCGCGCAGATTGACGGTCAGCTTGGTCGCCTCGGCGGTCTTGCGGACCGTGACGATCAGCAGGATCAGAGAATCTTCCTTCTTGATCGAAAGTGATTCCAACGCGGCGGCGATATCGTCTTCGTGGATGTGGTCGGCCAGCGCGTCTTGCGGCAAAACCAGGAAGCCGAGCCCCGATCCATCGAGCGCCTGCATCAGCTTGAAATTGCCCAAGGCAGGATCGGGCAGATTTGTGAGCGCGAATTCGCTGACGCCGCCGAAGCCGAGCAGGCCGTTTGGAAAGGTCAGGACGGTGTCCCTCCGGAACGTCATTGGCCCGAACTGGGTATCGACGGTGACAGAGTCCTCCAGCTCCGCTTTCGACGTGGCGTCTTGACCCGCCGCGACGGCTGCGTTGTTCTCGAGCATTGCTTACATCTCCCTCATTAAGTAAGCGGTCGGCGTGAGCCCTCAGGGCTCAAAGGAAATTCAACAAGGAAATCGAACGCATCTGCGCCAATGCGGCGAAGGATGCCTCCAGTGAAGATTGGTCGGCGGTGAGCAGCGTGATCGCCTCGGCGAGATCGGTATTGGCAAGATCGCCGATGGTTTGCTCGGTATAGAGAAGCGTTTCGGCATGGACGGCGTTTGCGGTCTCGAGTCCCTTACGCGCCGCGCCAATGCCGGCGACGATGAGCGGCAGTTCGTTCGCGGCCTCCTCGCCCAAGCGCAAGGCCTCCTGAAGGCGCGCGAGATCGGGGACCGGCGCCACCACTGCGGTCGCGACCAGATGCAAGGTACGGATCAGCTTTTCGATCGCCGGGTCGTCCGCCGTCACGCCGTAGTTGATGGTGAGGTCGGTATCGGCACGGATCGACAGGATCTGCTGATCGCCCTGGTAGTAGTTGACGTCGGCGGTGCTGGGATAAGCGCTCGGTGGCACCAGGAAGGCTGCATCGTTCAAGTCGACCGGCGCCGTGTTGGTCTTGGAGCCGGAAAACAAGAAACGGCCGTCGACCGAGACGTTGAGGATCGATGACACCTGGGCGATCAGGTTCTGGGCCAGCACATCGATCCCCGAAACGGGAGCATTGCCGGCGTTGATCGCGCTGATGAGCTGGGTTCGGAAATCGCTCGCGATCTCGCCCAACTGACTGACATTGGTTTCCATCGTCTGCAGGCGCTGGTCGATAATTGTGTTGTTCTGCGAGAATCGGCTAAGCGACACATGGGTCGCCTCCAGGTTCACCAGGCGCTTGGAATATTCTGAAATCCCCGAATAGCGCTGGGCGTTCACACCGCTGGTGATCGAGATGTTCTTCTGCGCAATCCGGCCTTGCAGATTCTTGATCTGGTCGAGGATGAATTGCTGCTGGGCTAGGGCTGTGACGCGCATGGCCTATTCCTTCGATCGTCGAAGCGCTACGCCGCGATCTGGTTGAGGGTGTCCATCATTTCCTGGGTCACGCTGATCACCCGCGCGACCGCGGAAAAGGAATTCTGCAAGGTGATGAGGTTCGCCATTTCCTCGTCGATGTTGACACCACTGAACGACTCGGCGCGGAACTTGATGTCGGCGTGAAGTACTTGCTTGAACGCGATTTGGCTCTCCGCTTCGGCCGCTTGCGTGGCGTTGAACGACAGGATCTGCGAGGCGTAGTCGGCGACCTTGACGTTCGTCGCGCCCAACTCGCCGGTGGCGGCGAAGGAAATCGTGTTGTTGAAACTGTCCGCAAGGCGCTGGGCGACCGTGATTCCGCCATCGGTGATCGCGGTGTCGCCGAGGATGGCCGCGGTGGCGGACAGCTCGGTGTGCGAGATCAGCTCGGGTGTGCCGACGATATCGGCGCGTACCGCGATATTGGAGGCGAGATTGACCGTGGCGTCGCCGACAAAGAAGTCGTTGAGCCCGAAGTAGTGCGAGAAGCCTTGGGTGCCGATCGCCGTGTCGTTCTCGTTGATGACGACGCCGCTGGTGGAGATGGCGGCGTCGATTTCGAGCCGGCCATTCACGATTGCCGCCGTGCCATCGGCGCCGAGCGCGGTATTGATCGCGGTAACCAGCGCGCCCACGGTGGCATAGGCGGAGAGGTCGAGTTCGACCGGCGGCGCCACAAGGTCGCCATTGGCATCCGTGATCGCGATCCGCGTGGTCCCCGTTCCGGCGAAGGCATCGCCGCCGACGACCGCGCGCGTGCCGGTCAGCGTGTTCGGGGGCGGGAAGGCCGCGCCGTCGTTGTGGATCGCATTGATCTGATCGAAGACCGTGTTGGCAAGCACGTCGATCTCGGCGGCCAGGTTCGGCAACGTTGTGTCGCGCATGGTGATCATTGCGCCGATCTTGCCGTTGGTGATCTCGGCGGTGATATCGATGCCGTCGAGATCTATGCCGTCGATCGGGCCAGGATAGGTCACCGATACATCGAGGCCGGCGGATGCCGTATGCGTGAATGTTGGCACGCGGCTGTCGACCAGGACCCGCCCACCTTCGGTCACCAGCACCACTTCGCCAGTAGCCCGGGAGAATGTGCTGAATTCGAGATACTCGGCGACTGCGCCGATCGCTTTGTCGCGTTCGTCTTCCAGGTTGGCGATCGGTAGGCCCGCGGCCAGATCGCGCGCAATCTGCATGTTGAGCTCGGCAATCTCGCCGACACGAAGATTGACCGTGTCGATTGCGGCGGTGATGCCCTGGTCGGCATCGGTGCGCATTTTCTGGATTTCCAGCGCCATCGTGTTGAACTGACGGGCGAGGGTCTGCGCGGCCTGCACCGTGGCCGCGGCGCGTCCGGCATCCTCTGGGGCCGTCGCGTAGGCTTCGAACGCCCCGCTTAGCTCGGTGATACGCGCGGTCAGCGACGTGCCGCTCGACAGTGAGCCGAACAGATCCTGCATTCGCACGTAGAACTCGTCATCGACCCCCAGCCGGCCGAGGTCGGATGTCTGGTTCCGCAGCTCGCGCACCAATACGTCGTTCACTTTCCGGTTGATGTCGGACAGATCGACGCCGACGCCCTGGCCCGCGATCAGGATCGGCAACGGCGTCACCGACTTTCGGGTGTAACCCTCGGTGTTCGCATTGGCGATATTGTTGGACGTGATCTGCAACGCCGATTGTACGGCGGTCAATCCGGTAAGCGCGGTGCTGAGCGAGGTCGATAGGCTCATCGGAAGGCCCTCCTAGAGGCGCTCATCGAGGGTCAGTGCGACGCCTTCGCGGGGACGGGGATCGGTCGCCGTGGCGGTGCCGTCGGCGCCGTAACCTTCGGTCCGGCCGCGCCGCTCGCTGATGATGTCGACAATGGCCTGTATCAGGCGCTGGTTGGCTTCTTGGGCTGCGTGAACCGCTATCGCATTGGCCTTCGCGGTGTCCTCGAAGCGGATGACGGTTGCTCGCAACTCGTCCCGGATAGCCAGGTCAATCGCAGCCAACCCGTCGCCGTTCTGGTTCAGCGCGCGAATGCGCGCTTCGTAGGCGCGGGTCAGCTTGAGTTTTTCTTCCTGCAAGGCCGCGATTTCGGCGATCTTCATCTCGCGCAACAGGGAGGTTTCCCGGCCCAGAAGCGTAATCAGGCGCGAGGCGATATCGATCAGCCCGTCAACCGATGGGCGCAGATCGGGTCCGCTGCCGGGTTTGGGCAGAGGAAGGTTTTCAGAGTTCATTTCGATTGAGCCTCCTGCAACTGGATGATCTCGCGCATGACCGCATCAGCGATGCCGACGCCGCCATTGACGGACATCGCCTTGCCGTATTCCTGAACCATCATTGCGCGATAGGCGTCCTCGCCATGACCGCCGCCGAACATCTTGTCGGTCTTGATGCCGGCGAACATGTTGTTGAGCATCTGGGAGAGAAATACCGCCTCGAATTCCTCGGCCGCCTCGCGTGCCTTGACCAGATCAAGACCTTTGGCGGGCGCCTTGGGCTGCGCGCCCTGGATGGACAGCAGTGATGTCTTGAGCGCGTCGGTGCCGGCATCCATCACCGCACCTCGATATCGGCTTGCATCGCGCCGGCCGCCTTGACGGCCTGCAGGATGCTAATGAGATCGCGCGGCCCAATGCCGAGCGAATTCAGGCTGGCGACCATCTGCTGCAGCGTGACGCCGTGTTTCAGGATGCCGAGTTTACGATCCTTCTGCTCGCCGACCCGGACCCGCGTACGGGGCACAACGGCGGTGGCGCCGCCCGTCGTAAAGGGACCGGGCTGCGAGACCTGCGGGGTCTCGGTGATGCGGATCGTCAGATTGCCTTGCGCGATCGCGACCGTGCTGATGCGTACCCGGTCACCCATCACGATCACCCCAGACTGCTCGTCGATGATGATCTTGGCGACCTGATCGGGCTGGACGGTCAGTTGTTCGATGTCGGTCAGCAGGCCGACGATGTTCTTGCCGTAGCTGGCCGGCACGCTGAGCAGAACCGTTGCCGGGTCGAGCGACTTGGCGGCCGGCGTCTTGAGTTTGCGGTTGATGGCCTCTGCGATGCGGCGCGCGGTGGTGAGATCGGGGTTGCGCAGAGCGATCTTCACGCTTTTCAGCTTGGCGAGATCGAAGCCGACCTCGCGTTCGACGATGGCGCCGTTGGCGATCCGGCCGGTTGTCGGCGTGCCCTTGGTGATCGATTCGGCGGCGCCCTTGGCGCTGAACCCGCCAATCGCGACCGGACCCTGGGCCACGGCATAAACCTCGCCGTCGGCGCCGAGCAGTGGTGTGACGAGCAGGGTGCCGCCCTGCAAGCTCTTGGAATCGCCGAGCGCGTTGACGGTGATATCGAGGCGCGTGCCTTGCCGCGCGAAGGGCTTCAGCGTCGCCGTGACCATGACGGCGGCGATGTTCTTGGTGTCGAGCTTGGTGAGATTGTCGCGGGTGTTGACGCCTAGGCGTTCCAGCATCGCCACCAGGCTCTGTTGCGTGAAGGGCGATTTGCTGAGTGTGTCACCCGTGCCGTTCAGCCCGACAACGAGGCCGTATCCGACCAGCAGGTTCTCGCGCACGCCTTCGAAATCGGCGATATCCTTGATCCGCGAGGCGGCCGAGGCCGGAGCCGCGAGCGTGACCACGGTAAACCAAAGCACCGCCGCTGCCGCGGCGAGCCGCAACAACGTCGGTCCAGCCGACCGTGTCCGCGAATGCGATCCGGAAACTGCCTTCATAGACGGAATCCCACTGCCTTGTGCACATCACTCCATTGCTCTTGAAGCGAAAGTCGTGCCACGCGAGATCACTCTTTAATTCATTGAAATATATAGATTTATCTAAAATGCGAACTTATGCGGATTGGAATCTGCGGCAAACGCTGCCCCGCTAGGCAGTTCCTGCCGGGTGGGATTCCCGGCCTAAGCCGGATGGTGCCGCCGGCTGTTGTCTGCGGGCGTTTTCGGCTTTCAAGTCGCGGGGTCGTGGGTCAATATTCGATGGGAGAGTTGCGTTGGGGCGTGCCATGCGTGTATGTCCGGCAGGTTCGGGCCGCACAGACGGGCGTCCCGGCGTCGGCCAGGGCGGTGGTCGCCGCGCGCAAGGCAGCAAATGCACGGGAAGCGCATGTCGGACGTGGAAAGCAAAATCCGGGAGATCATCGCCAAGGAGGCGCAGATCGATGCGTCCAAGCTCACCCTCGACGCCAATCTGGCCGATCTCGATATCGAATCGATCGACCTGGTTAGCATCATCTACAATATCGAGGAGGAGTACGACATCTACATCCCGCAGGATGATGAACAGTTCAAACTGGAGACATTCCGGGATGTCGTCGACGGCGTGAACGAGCTGATCGCGAAAAAGGGCGCGGAGCCCTCGTCGAGCGCGGCGTCCTGACCGAAAATATGCGGCGTGTCGTCATCACAGGGGCGGGATGCATCTCGGCCCTAGGCTCAAACATGAGTGCCATGTGGCAAGCGCTGGCTGCCGGGCGCAGTGGTATCAGTCCCAGCGATCGACCGGATTTCGACGGCCTTCAAATCAAGAATATCGCGGCGGTCAAGGACTTCGATCCCGACGCCCTGTTCGATGCCAAAGAGCTGCCGATCCTGGACCGGTATACACAATTCGCGCTGGTCGCCGCGCGCGAGGCGGTGGCCCAATCGGGTCTTGAATTTTCCGCCGAGCTCGGTGAGCGCACGGCTGTTATCACAGGCGCGGGCTCGGGCGGGATGACCACCATCGACGCCGCGTATAAGCGGCTCTACCAGGATGGCAAGCTGCGGGTCTACCCACTGACCGTTCCCCGCCTCATGGTCAGTGCTGCTTCCAGCCATGTGACCATGGCGTTCGGCATTCGCGGTCCCGCCTACACGATCTCGAGCGCCTGTTCTTCGGCAAACCATGCCATCGGCGAGGCCTTCAACATGATCCGCTACGGCCGCGTCGAGGCTGCGATCACCGGGGGCGCGGAGGCCTGCCTCGCGCGCGGTACGATGGGTGCCTGGCAGTCGCTGCGCGTGATGGCGACCGATACCTGCCGGCCGTTCTGCATCGACCGCAAGGGCATGGTGCTGGGCGAAGGGGCGGGCATGTTCGTGCTCGAGACGCTCGATGGCGCGCAGGCACGCGGCGCCGCCATCCTGGCCGAGATCGTCGGTTTCGGCATGACCTCCGATGCCGGCGACATTGTCCAGCCGTCGCTTGATGGTGTCTGCGGAGCGATTGCCGCTGCGCTTGCGGACGCGAAGCTGGCGCCCGATGCGATCGACTATGTGAACGCCCATGGCACCGGCACCGAGATCAACGATATCGTCGAGACGGCGGCGCTCCATCAGGTGCTGGGCGGGCACGCCAAAGCCATTGCGATCTCCTCGACCAAATCGATGCATGGACATGCGCTGGGTGCCGCAGGCGCGCTCGAACTCGCCGCAACGCTGAAAGCGATCGAGCACCAGACCGCACCGCCGACCGCCAACTTCACGCAAGCCGATCCCAAATGCGACCTCGATTACGTCCCAAATACGGCCCGCCAGATGCGCATCGATGCGGCCCTGTCGAATTCGTTTGCGTTCGGTGGGTTGAACGCCGTATTGGCGATCAAGCGCGTGAACTGAAGCGGCCGCTTGGCCGTCGCTTTTGCCGCACTCGTTCTTTTGAGGCCGTGGACCGGGAATGATGAGTGCCTTGCCGACCGGGCCGACCGGTATCGCGGCGGCCAATGAGGCGAAGTTCGTCGAACGCCGCTTCGTTCGGCTGAACCTGATCGGCTTTGCTGCGTACTGTTTGTTCGTTCTGCTGGCGAAGTGGTTCGGATTTTCCGCCGCGGTCTTCGATCATGCCAAGGAAATCTATCACGCCCAGGAACTGCGCTGGGTGTATGACGCTGCAAATCCACCGCTCTATACATGGCTGCTTTACGGATTTCAGCATGTGTTCGGCGTCCGTCTCGCGACGGTCCTGATCCTCAATCATCTGTTGCTGTTTCTGATCTACGTGTCGAGCTTCGTGCTCGCGCGGCGCGTGCTCGGCGCGCCGGTTCCGGCGGCGCTGGCGGCATGGTCGCTGATGCTGGTCGGCCAGTACCACAAGTTCCTCTACACGTTGTCGCATTCGCTCCTCGCGGCGATCTTTTGCCCGCTGTTGCTTTGGTTGTTGTTGCGCATCGCGGCGGAGCGCCGGCTCGGCGACTATGCCGCTGCCGGTGTCGTGCTGGCCCTTGGGTTGCTCTCGAAATTCTTGTTTCTGGCCGTGTTTGTCGCGGCGGTCATTGCGGCGATGAGCCTCCGCGCGACGCGTCCGGGCGTGGTCAATCCGAAATTTGCCCTCAGCCTTGGCATAGCCGCGGCCATTTTCGTGCCGTTCGTGGTGGCCAGCGCGGACCAGTGGTCGCGGCTGACGACCATCCTCCGGTCGCGCACTGGCGCCGACCAGGCGGGGAGCTATTTGGCCGGTCTTGGCGATGGACTTGGGAGCTTGTCCACCAGCGTCGGCGAATATGGTGTCGCGCTTGCGGTGACCTCGGCTTTGGCCATCTTGCTGCCGATCGGCGGCCGCGAGCGTCTTCCCGCCGAACCGGCCATTTCCGGAGCGAGCTCGGATAACATCCGCTTCGTCGGCCATGCTGTGCTCGCCGGTCTGGCATTGATATTGGTGGCTGTTCTTGTGGCCGGGGTCAGCATCGTCAAACCGCGCTTCGTTCACGTCTTCCTCTTCCCGTTGCCAATCCTTGCGGTGGCGTTTGTCGCGGCCCGCCGGCCCGGCGTCCTGGCTTTGCGGCGCTATGGTCTCCTGCTGGGTGTGATCGGCGCCGGGATTCTGGCGGTCAGGGTAGTCAACATGACGCCCGTCTGCATCGGCCGCTGTGAGGATCTCGTGCCCTTCGGCCGCTTGTCGAAGCAGCTCGCAGCGGCGGGATTCCGGCAGGGCACGATCTTTGCGCACGGCGTCCGCCTCGGCGGAAACCTGGTCCTGCGGTTCCCGGATTCGCGGGTCGATGTCGCGGTCGACCCGTTCGTGCCTGCATTGCCGCCAGCGGTCCAGCGCGGGCAATGCCTGATCGTATGGGAAGGCGAAGACGTGCGAGCGGGCGGTATGCCGACCGCATTGTTAGCCGCAGCCGAGATCCCGCTGGAGCGCGCCAGAGCGAGCGTGCGTTCGATAATACTCGATTGGCGTTGGCACGGCGTCGCGGTCGTTGATCCAGGGCGCGGCTGGCGCCCCCGCCGGACGACCTGGCGTTACATATTACTACCGGACGGAACACCAAGCTGCCGATGACCCAGCTCAGTCCTCGATCACCGCGACCGCACGGGTCCAGCCGGCCGAAGCGCCCTTGATCTTGACTGGCAGGCAGATGATCTCGAACCCGTCCGCCGGAAGCGCCTCCAGATTGTGCAACTTCTCCAGATGGCAATAGCCGATCTCGCGGCTGGCCTTGTGGCCTTCCCAGATAATCGAGGGATCGTGGTCGGCGTTCCACTTCTCCGCCGTGTAGGTGAATGGCGCGTCCCATGACCAGGCATCCGTTCCGGTCACCCGGACACCGCGCTCGAGAAGATACAGCGTCGCTTCCCGGCCCATGCCGCAACCTGCGTCGACGTAATCGTCCGCGCCGTAAGCTGACCCCGCGCGGGTGTTGACGACGACGATCTCCTGCGCTTCGAGTTTATGGCCGATGCGGGTCAGCTCGGCCTCGACATCGCCGGCGGTCGCAACATAACCGTCGGGTTTGTCCCGGAAGTCGAGCTTGACCCCGGGCCCCATGCACCAGTCGAGCGGCACCTCGTCGATCGTGATCGCACGCTCGCCGTTGTTCATGGTCGAGGCGAAGTGGTAGGGCGCATCAAGATGCGTGCCGTTATGGGTGATCAGCTCGATGCGCTCGATCGCCCAACCCTCGCCGTCGGGCAAGTCCGACCGGGTAAGCCCCGGAAAGAAGGATGCCATCTGCTCGGCCGTGGCGGTGTGATCGAAGTAGTCGACCTTGGGATTGAACGGGACAGGATCGGAGATGATTTCGTTCTCGATGGCTATGGAGAGGTCGATGATCTGCCTGGCCATGCTGCTCACTCCTGTTCGGCGGGCGCATTGTACGGGGTTCGTCCGGCCGGTGCGCCGGCCCCGATTTCGCGCCGCAGGGCCGCGATCAGATCGGCGCTGCGTTCAAGATGCGGCTTCTCGGCGTCGAGGATCGCCAGAAATGCGCGGCGCTTGAGGGTGTCGATCTCCGTGGCGGAGATCGTTGTTGCTTCCGCACGGGCGGAGTCGGTGACGATGTCGATCAGGCGCTCGACCGCGTGCAGGCGGCCCCAGAGATAGTCGTTCTCCCGGTGCGCGCGTGAGAAGAACGCACCGAAATGGCGGAGCTCCACGCCCTTGAGCATGCTTGCGGCCGTGCCGGCGCGGATCGCGGTGGCGTCGTCGGGGCTGATCCGGTCGACTTGAATGGCGTCGAACTCTCCAAGGTCGCGCCATTGCGTGACCGAGAATGTGAGTACGTCCCAGAACGAGAAGCCGATATAGGCGATCAGCAATTCCAGCCGCGCGCCGGGGCTCCAGTTGGCGCCTGTCTTTCGGGCAAAGATTTCGTCGACACCGAGATCGGCTTCGGACAGATCGATGGAGCCTGCGATGGCCTCGACGATCGTGTCCAGCGCGTCGCCGTGCCGGGCAACATGGTCGCGGGCAAGCTCGGCCATGGCGTCCAGCGACGCGGCGTCGGGCGCGGTCTTCAGAAGGAGCTCGTTGATTTGCCGGGAGGTTTCCTGGTCGATGCGCGCGATCATGTCGGCGCGGCTGAAATCCGCCAGCGCCTCGTAGAAGCGCCCTTTCAGCAGATCGAGGTCGGCGGTTGTGATGCCGCCCAAGGCCGGGTCGTCGAGCCGGCCGTAAAGCACGTTCAGGCGCTGGATGACGAAATTCAGGCGCCGCCGTCGGAACTCGAAGTCGAAGGACAGGAGCAGCGATATCCAATCGGGAAGCTTGGCGGTGCGGGTTCCCGGCTTGGCTTTCGGCATGGGCCCCTCGGCGGGCACCGTTCCCCGATCCTGGGCCCAGGCGTTCAGCACTTCGGCGACCCACGCCGTCTCCGGGGCGTCGGGCGGCAGGCCGTGGGCCTCGGCCATCAGCTCGGCAAGGCTCTCCACGACGTCCATCAGCTTCAGGCGGACATAACCTTCGTAAGCGAAGCCGGCTTCCTTGGCGGCCATTGCGTTGGCCGTGTCGCGCCATTCGCCCAGGCGCGCCAGCGACGGCGCCCGCTTGATGCGGCCCGTGGCGATCCCGGTCACAAGCTCCCCGACATAGGGCCGCGCGGCCTCGACGATGGTTTTCATCCGCCGGATTCGGGCATTGAACTCATTAATCCAGGCAAGCTCGTCGTGCACGGGTTCGTTTCGCGGGATATCCGATAGCGCGCCCCACAGCGTGCGGAAGAAGCCCGGCGCGACGGTTTGCAACGGTGTCCTGGACTCAGGCGGGTGCGGGTCGATGTAAACCAGTCGCCGGTCGACGTCGCGATGGGCAGGGCGCTCGCGGATCGAGGCGATCGCTTGCGCGAACGGCTTGTTGTTGGTGACGCTGCCGTCGATGAAGGCGCTGCGCAGTGGGTCGGCGCCGGCCCGGTAGTGGCGGCGAAAGCCCGTCTTCAGGAACTGCGCGCGTTGCGGCCAGTCGATGTTTCGCTCGGCGACCAGCCGGTCGATCTCGGCGATCTCGGCCGGGGGGAAAGCGCCCGGAAACGACGCGGTCGCCCGGCCGGCGAAGGCCAGCGCCGGCACGTTCGATGCGGCAAGATCGCTCGTCTCCAGACCGTCGGCGCGGCGCTGATAGGCAAACCGTAATATGTGACGATGCTCGCGCTCGGTCACGGTGGGCGGGTTGTGCATGCGGATACGCCGCTGATAGCCGTGGAAATCGGTGAGCGTCACGAAGAGCTCGAGCTGCTGGTTGATCGGCAGCAGCGAGGCACCGGGGGTGTGCGGCTCGCCCATCGCGCCGATGCCGTCATGGAGGAGGGCGGTCAGGTGCGGTCCGTCGAAAGGCGGCTTGAACCAGCGCGATCGCAGGAAGGTAGATAATTTCGCCCGCAGCTCGCGGTCCCCGGCCAGGCGCTTCAAGCGCAGCTTGAAGGCCACCCACAGGATGGGCCGCAAATACCATTTGCTCCAAATTCGCGCCCGCGCCTTATGCGTCATCAGCTCGGTGACGTCGGCGTCCTTCAGCCACAGCTCGCGCAGATGGTCGATCGGCAGATCGTGCGCCAGCGCCCGCGCAAGAATGATCGCGTTGATGCCGCCGGCCGAGGCGCCGGCTGCGACATCGACGATCACGCGCAGGTCCAGGGTCTGGCCGATCGCTTTCAACAGATCGAAGTAGATCGGCTCGCTGTCGTGTTCGGCGAGATGCTGGGGCGAGGTATCGGCGTAGGTGGTATCGGCCCGTGCTGCGAGTTCGGGTATGTCGTGATAGGCCCGCGATGCGCGTGCGAGCTTCAGCACTTCGCGGGTCGCGGCATGGATATAAACCGCCAGCGAGACGCCGCCATAGCAAACGAGCGCGAGGCGCAGCTCCTTCTCCTTCACGTGGATTGCCTCATGCTTAACCCTTGGATTTCCGTCCTCGACGGGTTCGTCCGGTCGCTCCGGTGGAACACGTGATCACTGTACTTAACGACATTTTAAGACAATTTCCCGGACCCTGCAGTCTGATCGTTAACCCAGCAGCGCCGGCGGCTCATTCGGCAGTATGAAAATCGATCCGACAGTTCGTCTGAACACCTCGGCGACCCGCCGCGCCGGCAAGGCGCGCCGGTCCGGCGGGGCGGGCGATTTTGCAAATCAAGTTGCCAGTTCAGGCAAGGACAGCACGCCTGCCGCGGGCGTCACCAGCCCGCTCTCGGTCAATCCGCTGATCGCTATGCAGGAGGTCGCCGACGCCACATCCGGCGCAAGCCGCGCCAAGGCTCAGGCCGAGGCGGTGCTCGACAGTCTCGACGATTTGCGCATGGGCCTGCTCGCGGGCCGGCTATCGCGCGATCGATTGGACGGGCTGGTCCGTCTGGCGCGCAAATCGCGGGAACCCAATCTGGACAGCCGCCTTACGGCCGTGCTCGACGAGATCGAACTTCGCGCAAAAGTAGAATTAGCCAAGCTCGATATCGTGTCCTGAAGCGCCCCTCAGCGGCGGGCTCAATGACATTTGTGTGAATCGGAAATCCGGTCTTGCCCAGCCCGGATCATATTCTTATAGTCCCGGCCGACTTTCCCTGGGATTGGATAGAAATGAACGACACATCGCCTCTTGTCCCGCCGGACTACGATCCGAACGACCGGGAAACATTCATGAACCCCTTGATGCAAGAATTCTTCCGCCGGCGGCTGCTGGAGTGGAAGGGCGATATCGTCAAGGACTCCAATTCCACGCTCAATCATCTCCAGGAAGAGAATAAGTCGGAGCCCGATCTGGCCGACCGCGCGTCACGCGAAACCGATCGCGCGATCGAGCTGCGCACGCGCGACCGCGAGCGCAAATTGCTGTCCAAGATCGACGCGGCGCTGAAGCGCCTCGAAGAAGGCACCTATGGGTACTGTGCGGAGACCGACGAGCGGATCAGTATCATGCGCCTCAAGGCGCGGCCGATCGCAACGCTCAGTCTGGAAGCCCAGGAGTTGCACGAGCGCAAAGAGCGCCTGCATCGCGACGAGTAGCCTGGTGCCGCGCGGACGGACATCCGCAGTACATGAAAGCAAAAAAGACCGGCGCCCGAAGACGCCGGTCTTTGTATTTCACCAAACCGGCCTGCTCGGATCGGAGCCGTTTAGAACGGGAACATGATATCGAAGAGCTGGTGGCCGAATCGCGGCGCCTGGGCGCGTGTGATATGGCCGCGCCCGCCATAAGCTATCCGCGCTTCGGCGATCTTGGCGAATTCAATCGTGTTGGCCGATGTGATGTCGGCGCGCCGGATCACGCCCGCCACCTGCAGCTCGCGCATCTCGTAGTTGACCCGCATTTCCTGGCGGCCGTGCACAACGAGATTGCCGTTCGGCAGGATCTGGGTCACGACGGCGGCGACCTTGAGCTTGACCGTCTCGCCGCGATCGATCGTGCCGGTGCCCTCCGAGGATCCTGTCGAGCTCGCATTGATCAGGGCGGATGGATTGACGCCCTTCGGCAGGAAGGTCTTGAGCTGGGATTCGTATCCGGCGAGGGCCTGGGCCTGGGCGCCTTCGGCTCCTTTGCGCGCGCGCTTTGTGGTGTTGTTGAACTTGGCCGAGTCGGAGATGTCGATATCGATCGTGATGATATCGCCGACCCTGGCGGCGCGCTGGTCCTTGAAGAAGGCGCGGGCGCCCGGCCGCCACAGCGAATTGGCTTGGCGCCGGCTCGCCAGTTGGCGCGGCATCGGCATGCTGACCTTGCGGTAGTTCGGTGCGGACTTGGGGTTCTGGATGCGTGTCAACGGCGGGGCCTCGCCGATCTGGGCAAGGTCCCCCAGCATCGTGCAACCCGAGCCGAGCGCAAGTGCGGCGACGCCGAACGCACCAACGAGCACCCTGCGGATAGCTTCCTTCATTCGATCGTCTCCTTCATTCGGACGAATTGACTAGCGTGCGGCGAGCGAGCCCGACGGCGCGATGCGCACGCGGTCCAGACCGACCACGGTGCCTTGGATCACGCGCTTCGACTGGATGTTGCGGATGCGGACGGTCTCGCCCAGGGTGCCGTTGTCGAGGGCCTTGCCGCGCGCCGTAAGCCGCATCATCGGCGTGCTGATCTCCATCGTCACCAGGGCGCCGCGGCGGATCAGCGTCGGCGCCTCGAGGTCACCATTGCGCACCGGCAGTCCGCTGGGCAGCGAGCGCCGCGCGGCCTGGCCAATAATGTCGTCACGGTGGATGACGGCATTGGACGGGATCAGGATTTGGTCCATGGCGCGAAGGACGACGTCGCGGCCGCGCACGATATCGCCGCGGCGCAAGTGCCGTGCGAGCACCGGAACCTTGATCAACTTCTGCAGGCGGCCCGTGATGCGCAGCGTGTAGACCGGGTTGCTGGCCGGAGCAACCAGCTTGGCGACCAGGCGCCCGCTGCGCTCGTCATGGCGAAGCTCACGGATGGCATATGATTCGCCGGCGTCGACCGGAAGGTGAACCGTCGAGACACGGAGGTCGAGGGTTACATTCAACTTGCCGCGGGTGCCCCGATCTTGCAGCTGGGCAGCGATCCGCCGGGCAATGTTGTCGCGCTCGATCGGCCGGCTGGCCCGCCGCAATACCAAACGGATGCGCCGGGAGGCGGGACGCCAGTCCAGACCGTGTCGGCGCGCCGTCTCGGTGAGCCATTCTGCGTCGAGCACCGCCGAGGCGCCTGGCGCGGGCGCATGGGCGACCGAAATGTGAGCCCGCTCGCCCGTGTTCTGGAACAAATCGCCCAGACGAACGATCTCGCCGGCGACCGTAACTTTGTCGCGCAAGGCGACCGTGACTTTGTTGCGCAGGGCGACGGGGACTTTGGCGCGCAGGACGACCGGCGCCGTGCCGGTCTTTGCCGGGATGCCCGGCTTTGTTACGCCGCCAAGGGCGATCGCGGGCGCAAACCCGATGGTCAGCGCCAGCACAAACGAGGTCACGAGATATCGCATCAGTCGGTCCCTAACGCAGCTGGTTCAAGGTCGACATCATCTCGTCGGAGGCCTGGATCACCCTCGAGTTCAGCTCGTAGGCGCGCTGCGCGGTGATCAGGCTGGTGATCTCCGAGACTACGTTGACGTTGGAGGTTTCCAGAAAACCCTGGCTCAACGTGCCGTAGCCCGCATCGCCGGGATTGCCGGTCACCGCGGTGCCGGAGGCCGCCGTCTCGCTCAACAGACTGTCGCCAAGTGCCTGCAGTCCGGCGGAATTGGGAAAGGTTGCGATCTGCAACTGCCCGGCAACCTGTGAAGCGGTCTGACCGGCAATCTTCACCGACACCTCGCCGCTGGCGTTGATCGTAATGCTGGTGGCGTTGTTCGGCACGGTGATACCCGGCAGCACGGTATGTCCGTCGGCCGTGACGATCTGGCCGGTTGCGCTGAGCTGGAACGAGCCGGCGCGGGTATAAGCGGTCTCTCCGCTGGGCAGGGTGATCTGGAAATAACCTTTGCCCTTGATGGCAAGATCGAAAGTATTGCCGGTGCTGTTCAGGTTGCCTTGGGTGGTTATGCGGTATACGGCCGCGGTCTTGGTGCCGAGCCCGACCTGAACGCCGACAGGCACCACCGAACCGGACGCCGACGACGTCGAGCCGACGGTCCGCTGGCTCTGGTAGAGCAGGTCCTGAAACTCTGCGCGCCGGCGCTGGTATCCGGTCGTGCTAATATTGGCAATGTTGTTGGAGATGACCTCGACGTTGAGCTGCTGGGCCAACATTCCGGTCGCTGCGATGCTGAGGGACCTCATCGGGGTTCGCGCTCCTACGTGTTGCTAGCTGACTTGTGTGAGACTGCGGATGGCGCGCGTGATGCGTTCGTTCTCCGAGTCGACGATACGTTGCGCCTGCTGATAGTTGCGCAGGACGCTGATCATTTCGGTGATCTGCACCACGGCCCTTACGTTCGAGTTCTCAATCGAACCCTGAATGACCTCGGCCTTCTCGGCGGGCACGGGCGGATCTTTGGCAATGAAAAGTCCGCCATCGATTCGCTGGAGCGTGCGCTGGTTGTCGAAAGTGACGATCCCAATCGTTCCTATGTTGCCGGCGCCGTTGGAGATCGTGCCGTCGCCGCTGATGCTGAGTTTGCCGCTGCCGCCCGGCACCGTGATGGCGCCGCCGCCGTCGCCCAGCAGCGGATAGCCGCTGGAGTTGACGATGCGGCCATCGCCGTCGAGCTGGAAACGGCCGTTGCGCGTGTAGCGTTCGCCGTCCGGGGTCTGGACGACGAAATAACCATCGCCCTTGATCGCCAGGTCGAGTTCGTTGCCGGTATGGTTGAAGTCGCCAGACCGGATGTCACGGACCAGCCCCAACGGCACCGCCATCTGCTCATCTTTGGGCGCGCCGCCGTCGCCCTCGGGGATGACGGCCATCATCTCGGCCTTGAAGCCGGGCGTGGAAATATTGGCGATGTTGTCGGCGATGATCTCCATCCGCCGGCCTAACACCGTTTGCTGCTGCAATGCTGATAATGCGGCGTCTGACATAGTGCGCCCTCGGACCTCGCGTCGAAATACGTTTCCCACCGCTCAAGATGCACAGCGCGTGCCAGGGAATTTCGCGAGGCGCCCGAACGTTTTGGGCAGACGCCACCGGCCGTCATGGCCATGCGCCTGGCGGATTTGGCAGCGCAGCCCGGCAGTTATTGCCGCCTTCGGCGCGTACCTTCACGTTCTGTTAACCGCAAATGACTAGGTTCGCTTGAGTGATTCTGCAGATCAAAGTGACCGCGAGCCGGGGACTGAAGGCATGGCCGAGCCCGAAGACGACAAAAACGAAGCCCAAGAGGCAGAACAGGACGGATCGGAAGATCCGCCTAAGAAAAAGAAGTCCAAAAAGCTTCTGCTGATCGTTTTGCCCGTCCTGTTGCTGCTGGGCGGCGCCGGCGGCGCATACGTCATGGGCGTATTCGGCGGTATGGAAGATCCGGCGGTCGCAAAGAAGAAAGCCGAGGAGAAGGCCCGCAAGGAGATCGTCTACTATCCAGTGCCCGAGATACTGGTCAATCTGAGCGGCACGGGCGGCAAGACCCACTACCTCAAGATCAAGGTCAGTCTGGAGCTCGCGAACAAGACCGAGATCCCCAAGGTCGAGGCCGTGTTGCCCCGCATCGTCGACAATTTCCAGGTCTATCTTCGCGAGTTACGGGTCGAGGATTTGCGTGGCTCGGCGGGTCTTTACCGCCTGCGCGAGGAGCTCCTGGCGCGGGTCAATATCGCCGCAGCACCGGCAAAGGTCACTGACGTGCTGTTCAAGGAAATGCTGGTCCAGTAGCGCCCGCCATGCCCGCAGACGCCCAAACATCCGAAGCCGATATGTCCGAAGAGGACCAGGCCGCTGCCTTTGCCGCGATGGCCGATGAGCCGGCGGAGGAGGACAGCACCATAGAAGGCGCGCCCGCTCAAAGTGGCCGCGTCCTGAACCAGGACGAAATCGACAGCCTGCTTGGCTTCGGCGGCGAGGACGACACCGCCCAAGAATCCGTCACCGGAATGCAGGCGATCGTCAATTCGGCGCTCGTAGCCTACGAGCGCCTGCCGATGCTCGAGGTCGTCTTCGACCGCCTGGTCCGGCTGATGACCACCAGCCTGCGCAACTTCACATCCGACAATGTCGAGGTCTCGCTCGACCACATGTCGTCCAGCCGCTTCGGGGACTATCTCAACTCGATCCCTCTGCCGGCGATGTTGGGCGTCTTCAAGGCCGAGCAATGGGACAACTACGGTCTGGTCACAGTCGATTCCTCGCTGATCTACTCGATCGTCGACGTGTTGCTCGGCGGCCGGCGCGGCACCGCACCGACCCGCGTCGAAGGCCGCCCCTACACGACCATCGAGCGCGGCCTCGTCGAACGCATGCTGGCCATCGTGCTGGCCGACCTCAAGGTCGCGTTCGAGCCGCTCGCCGATGTGAACTTCACTTTCGACCGGCTGGAGATCAACCCGCGTTTCGCCACGATCGCGCGGCCCGCCAACGCCGCTGTCGTCGCCAAGCTGCGCATCGACATGGAAGATCGCGGCGGTCGGCTGGAGTTTCTGCTGCCTTACGCGACGCTCGAGCCGGTCCGCGAGGTGCTGCTGCAGATGTTCATGGGCGAGAAATTCGGCCGTGATTCGATCTGGGAAAGCCATTTGGCCAGCGAGCTCTGGGTGACCCATGTGGATCTGGAAGCGGTACTCGACGAGCAGATGATGATGCTGAGCGAGGTCATGGAGTGGCGCGTCGGCACCCAGCTCATGCTCAATGCCGATCCGCAATCCACGGTTTCGCTCAAATGCGGTGACGTTGCAATGTTCACCGGCTCAATGGGACGGCGAAAGCAAAGCATCGCGATACGGGTCGACGAACGCCTGATCGCGGATATCAAGGATTGATGCAATGGGGTTCGCAGTATTTCTCGATGGTCTGATCGTAATATTGTTATCTGTAACAATCACATATGCGGTCATTCTTAATCGAAAACTGAGAAATCTGCACGCCGGCGAGAGCGAAATGCTGTCTGCAATCGGGCGTTTCAACATCGCAACTTCGCAGGCGGAATCCAACCTTGCTCGATACAAGGACATCGCCGCGCAGCCGACCGCATCGCGCGATAGCGTGGCGGCGGGCCGGGCGTTGGCACCGCTGGTTGCCGAGGCGCGCAAACTTGCCACCGATCTCAATCTTCTGATCGCTCGCGGTGAGACAGAGATCGTGCAACGGACTGCAGTGCCCCAACCGAGAATTCTGTCCTCCTCACAGCCGCGAACCCAGCCAAAGCAGGTTGCGCTCGGTCAGGTGAGGACCTCAGGCCGCGTTGACATGGCCAATCCGGCGGCGACCTGGCCGCTGGACGAGGAACTCGAGCTGATCGACGCCCTCAAGGACGCTCGCTAGGAGCCGTCATGCGTCTGCGTCTTCGTCTTCTACCGGTCCTGATTTTCAGCGCCGTACTGCTTCTGAGCGTGCGGGTCGGTGGTCTATGGGACGAGTTGTCCGTGGAGGTTGGCGGGGTCTCTGTCGCCGAAATCAAACCGGCTGCGGGCGGATCCGCCAAACCTCCCGCCATGCCCGCAGCTAAGCCGGCGGAAAAACCCGCGGCCGGCGCCAAAAAAGCCGGCACCGGCGCCAAGACCAAAACCGCCACCGGGGGAAAGTCTGGGGTGTCCAAGGTCTCTCGACGCCGTCCGCCCGAACGCGACGTCAATGAATACGATCTGCGGGTGCTGCAGGATTTGGTGCGGCGGCGCAAGGTGCTGGACAAACGCGAGCGCGCGATTGCGCTGCGCGAAGGATTGCTGAAGGCAGCGGAGAAACGGGTCGAGCAGAAAATCGGTCAACTCCGCACAATTCAAACCGCGATCAAGGCTGACCTGGCGACCACACAGAAGCGCCGCAATGCGCGCTTCAACAAGCTGATAAAGATCTATTCCAACATGAAGTCCAAGGATGCGGCACGCGTCTTTGACGAGATGCCGTTAGCAATCCTGCTCGACCTGGTGGGCGGCATGCGCGAGGCCACCAGCGCGCCCATCCTTGCGGCGATGAATTCTGCCAAGGCGCGTCAGGTGACCGCCGGGTTGGTGGCGCGTGCTCGGCGCAGCCGCCTGAAAGCTGCGCAAAGACAATGACCCGCGACCGCCCTTGCGCGGACGCCGCGCGATGAGCCTGATGATGAACTTGCGCCGGGCATCGCAGCCGATATGGGTCGCCCTGACGGTCAGCCTCGCGGCAATTGGCAGCCCGGCGCCGGCATTTGGTGAAGCAGCCCAGCTCGTCCGCGCCGCGCCATCGGCCCAGGGCGGCAGGATTGTCATCGCCTGGGCAAAGCCGGTCCAGGCAAACGCCGCCACGGTCGGCAATCGCGTGGTGCTGATCTTCGACCGCCCGTTCAAGGCCTCGCTGAGCGGGATCGTCAAGGCGATGCCCAAGGTCGTTCGCCGCGTCGATGTCAGCGACGACAGGCGCGCGCTGACCATCGTTCTGCAACGCCCGCATCGAATGCGGCTGACCCGGCGCGGCCGTCTGGTGATCATCGATCTGCAGCGGCCCGGCGCCCGCATCAAATCGGCCGCCAAGAAACCCCGGCCGACTGCGCCGGTAAAAGCGCGCCAATCGGCAAAGCCTAGCCAATCGGCAAAGCCGCGCAAACTGGCAAAGCCGCGCAAACCGGCAAAGCCAATGCCGGCCGCGACCGTCAACGTTCAGTATCAGTGGAAGCCAACCTTTCAGCGCCTGACCTTCAGGTGGGACAGCCCGGTCAAATACACCGTTGAGCGTGTGGGCGGCGTGGTCTGGCTGAAGTTCCGCCGCCCCGGCCGGATAGACATGGGCGCGCTGAACCGCAAGCTGCGGGGCGCCGATATCGCCGTGCAGGCAAAGCCGGGCTCGGCCATGCTTGAGGTGTTCGTGAGGGCGCCGCGAAGCCGCGCGATACGCCACAATCGCGTCGGAAACGCGGTTGTCTTCGACGTGCTTGGAAAAACCTCGCCGCCGCCGCCGATGGCGAAGAAGCCCGCCAGGGACAAAATGGTGGCCGCCAAACCGCCGATGAAAGGTGCGCCCGTAAAGCCCGCGCCAAAACCTGCGGTAAAGGATGTACCGCAAGACCCGCCTGTCGATATTGTGACCGCGCCGCCGGGCCCCATGATCTCGCTTTCGAAATCGGGTGGCGAGGCCATCTTACGCCTGGAATGGCCGCGCGCTGTGCCGGCCGCGGTGTTTCGGCGAGGACGGTATATCTGGCTGGTCTTTGCCGCCCCTGCCAGCTTCGATCTTTCGTCGATCCGCACCCAACTCGAAGACCAAGTTTTCACGATCGAGCAGATGACCGCGCCGCAGATCACGGTACTGCGCATCGGCGCTTCCGCTAAAACCGGGGTCGCGGTTGCGAAGGACGGCGCCACCTGGCTGGTCACGTTAAAGGGTAGTCCTGGCAAGCCCCGTCAGGCAATCGCCATCGAGGCCCAGCCAGAGGCGGCTGGCGGCGGCCGATTGCTGTTGAAGGTCGCGAATGCCAGCCGCCCGCTGGAGATCAAGGATCCCAGCGTCGGCGACATCATTTCCGTTGTTCCGGTAACTAACCCCGGGCTCGGCGTCGCGGCCGCGCGGCGCTATGCCAAGTTCCGTTTGCTTGCGACGATGCAGGGCATGGTCGTCGAGGGAGCGGCCGATGGCGTGGCGGTGCGTTCCGATCCAGCCGCGGTGACGGTGACGGGCTATGGCGACCTCAATCTCTCCGGCGTGCCCGGTCGGCGCAAGCCAAAGAAAAAGGCGCCGAAAAAGGTCGCGGGAGTTTTCGATTTCGAAAAATGGCGTGGTGGCCGGGCCAGCGATTTCCCGGCGGAATTCGCCGTCCGGAAGCAGCTCCTCCAGCATGCCATATCCATGGCGACCAAGGCCAAACGCAATGCCCATCGCATGGCGATGGCACGTTTCTTGTTCGCGCATGGCTATAGCGCGGATACGCTCGGCGTGCTGCGGCGGATCGAGCTGACGGATGCACAGCTCGCACGGACGGCGGAATTCCGGGCGCTGCGAGGCGCCAGCAGCTTTCTCATGGGTCAGCTCAAGAACGCCGGGCGCGATCTCTACCATGCAAGCCTCGCCAGCTCGCCCGAGATCGCGCTTTGGCGTGGCGCCGTGGCGGCGCACGCCGGCAAGTGGCGGGCCGCCAACCGCGAGTTTCTTCGGGCGGGTCCCATCATCCGCCGCTATCCGTCCCGGCTGCGCACCAGGTTCGGCGAACTGGCGGCCGAAGCCGCCGTGATCGCGGGCGATCTGCAGCGCGCTAGGGGCCTGATCGCCTTGGTGCGCACGTATCGGCCGCCGCCGCGCGAAGTAGAAAGGCTCGACTATCTCGATGCGGTGATCGCCGCCGAATCCGGAAAACACACCCAGGCCGTCATGATCTGGACCCGCCTTTCGAAGTACGCCACCGGTCGGCGCGTTCGCATTCGCGCCTTGACGGCGCGGATCGAGCGCCAGCTGACATATGGCACGCTCGATGCGAAGGCGGCAATCGAAGAGCTCGAAACCGCCCGTTACATCTGGCGCGGCGATGCGACCGAATACAAGGTCAACGAGCTGTTGGGCCGCGTCTACGTCAAGGACGGCCAGATCGTCGATGGGCTCGATGCGCTCGAACGCGCGGGGCGGATCGACCCCAAACTGGCCAAGGCGCGGCGCCTGCGGGCGCGGATGCAGCGTGAGTTCCTGGGCCTCTTCCTCAAGCGCGGATCGGCCAAGATGCCGCCGCTGCGCGCGCTCGGCGTCTTCCATGAATTCGCTCATCTCATGCCCGCCGGCCCGGATGGTGACAAGATGATCACCGTGCTTGCCGACCGGCTGGTTGCGGTCGATCTGCTTGGCCGCGCGTCAAGCCTTCTGGAGGAGCAGATCAAGAAGCGGCTTTCCGGCACCGAGCGCGCCAAGGTTGGCGCGCGCCTGGCGCTGCTGCGGCTGCTCGACAAGAAGCCCGCGGCCGCGATCGAGGCGTTGCGCACCAGCGATGTTGGCCGCATGCCGCCCGAGCTTGCCCGCCAGCGCCGCCGTCTGCGTGCCCGCGCCCTGGCAAATGTCGGACAGAGCGCCAACGCACTCGTCCTGCTTGGGCCCGACCGCAGCCGGGAGGCCGAACTGCTACGCGCCGACATTCATTGGAAAGCCAACGCCTGGAAGGATGCCGCCGCCGCCTATGGCCGCATTGCGGGCAGTATTCCGAACAACGCCACCGCGCTCGACGACGCCCAGTCGCGCACGATCCTCGCCTGGGCGGTGACCATGGCGCTCGGCGGTGACGGCGCGGGGCTGAAGGCCTTGCGCGCGCGGTTCGGCAAGGCGATGGCGAGCGGCCCATACCGCGCCACTTTCCAGGTGATCGCCAATGAGATCGAGGCCGGCGTGCCCGACTTCCAGAAGATCGCCGCCAAGGTCTCGGAGGTCGACGCTTATCAGGCCTTCATGACCGTCTACCGCAAGCGCATCGCCGCCGGGGGCCTGAAGGCCGTCAACTAGTCAATCTGGCTGTCAGTTGGAAGAGGGGGCTGGGCCCCGGCGGCATGATTTTGCCGCGACGGCCCCGGCGGCATGATTTTGCCGCGACGGCCCCGGCGGCATGATTTTGCCGCGACGACAAAGTACTGCTACCGGCTATCCGCTGCCAAAGCTTCGCACCAGCGAGCCGGCGACCAGGAACCAGCCATCGACCAACACGAAAAATATCAGCTTGAATGGCAGCGATATCGTGACCGGCGGCAGCATCAGCATGCCCATCGACATCAGGATCGACGCGACCACCATGTCGATCACGAGGAACGGCACGAAGAGGAGGAAGCCGATCTCGAACGCCCGGCGCAGCTCGCTGATCATGAAGGCCGGGACCAGCGCGCGCAGCGGGGTGTCGTCGGCTGTTGCCGGCTTCACATCGGCCAGATCCATGAACAGTCCAAGATCGTTCTTGCGCACATGGGCGAGCATGAACGTGCGGATAGGTTTTATAGTGCGCTTGAAGGCCTCTTCCTGAGAGATTTCCTGCTTGATCAGCGGCGCCACGCCGGTCTTGTAGGCTTCCTCCACAACCGGGGCCATGATGAAGGCGGTGAGGAAGAGCGCGAGGCTGACCAGCACCGAGTTTGGCGGTGTCTGCTGCAGTCCCATCGCGCTGCGCAGGAAGGACAGCACCACCACGATCCGGGTGAACGATGTCACCATGATCAGGATGGAGGGCGCCAGGCTGAGCACCGTCAGCAGCGCCACGAGCTGGACGATGCGGCCGGTGGCGCTATTGCCCTGGCCCAGCTCGAGCGTGAAGCTTTCTGCACCCGCGGGAACCGTCCCGGCGAGCGTCACGACGGCCACCGCCGCCACGAGACCGCCGAGGAAACGCAACGGGCGGCTCATGAGCGCGCTCCCTTGGATGCCGGGCTCGCCGCCGCCGTGCTGCCGGCCGTGCCTTTGTGATCCATCTTGGAGATGACCTGCGATTTGAAGCTTATCGAAGGGGCGCTGTCGTCGTTGGTGGCTGTATCGGCCGGGGCCGCTATGCCGGTTTCGATCACCGTCTCACTCGTGGCGCCCAGCAGCACCAGATGTTCGACCCCGTCCCGGCGGACCAGCACCAGCCGCCGTTTGCCGTCGACGGGGCTCACTTCAACGATCGAGAGGCGCCGGCGCGTCCCCTTGGTTCGGGCGATGCGTGTGCCGAGCCCAGCCTTCCGCGCCAGCCAGGCGACTATGCCGATCAGCGCCAGGACGAAAAGCAACGCCAGAGCGAAGCGCATATAGGTGCCGAGTTCCATCAAACGTCCCTGTGCGCGTGACCGAAAGCCACGCTATTTCCGTTGAACTTTCGTGGCCCGGTCGTAGGCCTTGCTGGCCTGCTCGCCCACGGCGATCGTTTTGAGACCTTTGGCGAGACCATCGCGCTGTCTGGTGAGCGCCTCGGTCAATTTGTTCAACTCGTCGATCAGTGTCACGATCGGTGGCTCCAAACTGCGGCGTTCCTGGGCCGGCAAGCATTCGATCGCGCCGCAAATCGTCTCAACTCGACCTGACAGATCGGAAAGATCGAAGGGGTGGCCGACACCCAGCATGCGGCGCGCGGCATCGAGCTGGCTGGTCGTCGCATCGAGCGCGGAGCGAATTTCGGTGCTTGACTTCATGACGGGTCCTCCTCTGCGCGTACAGCAGCCACTTCGGCGAGTTTGCCGTTCGCCCGATAGAGATAACCGAGGATCTCGGCGACCGCTGTGAAGGCTTCGGCCGGGATCTCCTTGTCGAGATCGACCGCCTGCAACAGAGTCGCCAGGTCGGCATTTTTCTCGATTGCGATGCCGTTGGCGCGGGCAATGTCGATGATCGATTGCGCGACCGGGCCGCCGCCCTTGGCGATGACACGCGGCGCATGGTCGCCTCTGGGATTGTAGGCAAGCGCCACGGCGACATCCGCGTCCGGCCTGGCTTTGGCCGGATTGCGGGTGTTGGGCGAGGTGTTCTGCGCGTCTGAACTGTCGTCGGGCCTGGACATTGGGCTCGCAAATGGGTTCGGAACGGGGCCGGTTTCGGGAAGCGTTGAATTCGCGATCATCGTGCCGCTGCTATGGTTAACAATTGACTAAGCCCGTTCGCGCCGGCGCCTCGGCGTCGAGATGATTTGTCCGTCCTTTTAGGATAGGGTGGATGGACGGTGCCGGGCCGTTTCACTTTCAAGCGGGCTTGCACCGTCCTATATTGCGGACGGCAACCGAGGCGATGCTCGGGTCGTGTCGTATATGCCGTCCGGTCAAAATTGGCAGGTCGGCATTCTTGCCGGGGCGATGAAAGCCAAATCAGCAGGTGGAACGCCGATGTCCGACGACCACGCCTTAGCGCTGCCGAAGGGCTTTATCCTCAAGGAATATCAGATCGAGAGAGTGCTGGGCCATGGCGGTTTCGGCATCACCTATCTGGCTGCCGAAACCAATCTGAAGCGCCACGTCGCGATCAAGGAGTATCTACCGGTCGAGTTTGCCGTCCGCGACAGCGACACCACGGTCAAGCCGCGATCGAGCGCGGATAAGGAAGACTACGAGTGGGGACTTGAGCGCTTCGTCCAGGAGGCGGGCACGCTGGCGGTGTTCCGGCATCCCGCGATCGTCTCGGTCTTTCGTTATTTCGAGGATCACGGCACCGCCTACATGGTGATGGAGTATGAGGAGGGGGAAAGCTTCGCCGTGGCGATGCGCGAGCGGCGCGGGAAGTTCACCGAAGAAGAGCTCCGCTTCCTGCTGATGCCGCTACTCGAGGGGCTCGCCGTGGTCCACAAGTCGGGCTATCTCCACCGCGACATCAAGCCGGGCAATATCTATATCCGCACGGACGGCTCGCCGGTGCTGCTCGACTTCGGCGCGGCCCGCCACGCCATCGGCAACAAGAGCAAGAACCTCACCAGCATCGTGACGCCTGGATACGCGCCGATGGAGCAGTATTTCTCCGATGGCAACCAGGGCCCCTGGACAGATATCTACGCGCTTGCGGGCATTCTCTACCAGGCGGTGACGGGCGACATCCCGCCAGAAGCGCCGGCGCGCATCAAAAGGGATCCCTTCACGGCGCTTCGCAATTCGGCGCATGCCAAACGGTTCAGCGAGCCCTTCCTGGCCGCGATCGACTGCGCGCTTGAGGTCGACGAGGAGGCGCGGCCGCAAAGCGTCACCGAATGGAAGGCGATCTTCGACGGTGAAGCCGTCCCGCCCGCGCCTCCGGTTGAGGCGCCGACGGCGGCATTGCGTCCGGCGGCCGGCGCCACGGTCATGCCCGGCCGGGTCTCCCAGCGCGGTGCACCGCCGCCGCCGCTAGCCACGGTCGCGGTCGGCGCCACCGGAGGCAAGAAACGTATCAGCCCGTTGGTCTGGGCGGGCGCGGGCGTGCTTGGCCTTCTGGTCGTTGGCGCCGGGGTGGTCGCAGCGGTAAAGCCGGAGCTTTTTGGCGGCGGAACGCAAATCATCGGCGACGGCACGACCGGCGCCGGTGCTGGAACCACGGGCAGCGCCGGCACGACCGGAAACCAAAGCGGCGAAGAGGCGCGGCGCCGCGCCGAGGAATTGCGCCGTCAACAGGAAGAAGCAAGAAAGGCCCAGGAAGAAGCGCGAAGGTCCCAGGAAGAAAACCGCAAAGCCCGCGAGGAAGCTCAACGCAGGGCCCGGGAAGAGGCTCGGCGCAAGGCGGAAGCCGAAGCGCGCCGCAAGGCTGAAGAGCAAGCCCGCAAGAACAATTCTGAAGAGCGCCGCAAGGCAGGAGAAGCCGAGCGCAAGCGGCTCGCAGAAGAGCGCCGCAAGGCTGCCGAAACCCGCCGCACGGCAGCCGAAGAGGCGCGCCGCAAGGCGGCCGAGGAAGCCAGGCGCAAGCGCGAAGCCGAGCGCAAGCGCCAGCTCGCGTTGGGCCGCACCGGCCAGCGATGCGGATCCGGCGTGCCGGCGCTGCAGGGGCGTTTCGGGCGCGGCGACTGCGCCAAGATCACCCGGGCGTTCGCTTTCGCCCTTTTGAACCCGCAGCCTGGCGTGGCGATCAACTGGTCGAACCCCGCCATCGGACATCGCGGCACCGTGCTGGCATACCAGTCGTATCAAGGCCGCGGCGGCAGCTTATGCCGGCCGTTCCGGCAAATAATGGTCGCCGAGGGCCGCACGCTCGCCGGAAATGGGGCGGCGTGCCTGATCCGGGGCCGCTGGACCATTGTCCGGTGAGCGTGGGTCCGGTGAGCGTGGGTCCGATGAGCGCATGACATGAGCGCATGACATATGCAGGCAAGACGTATTCGCGCAAATTCGATGAGCGTCGTCGACCAGTGAGGGCGGGCGGCATCCGCCGCGCATGTTCGGGGGGCACGGTGGCCGGGCTCGAGGTCATGAGCCGAATGAAGCGCAGATGATCGTCGCGGACGTGATGGGCGGAGCGTCTGGTGATGCAGGCCGCGCCGCCAGCCTTGCCGCCGATGTCGTATGCAGGGGCGCCGCGATGGCAGCCGCCGCGCTCGTCGCCATCGCGGCTGCTTGCGGCGGCGTCCGCGCGGAAGTCACGACGGCCCGGTCCGGACAGATCACGCTGCGTGCGACCCAGGCCACGCCGCTGCGCTTGCAGCTCGATATCCACGCACCGCCGCCGGCCAGGATCGCTTCGGTGGCGGGCAGCCTCGGCGGAACCGCGCTCGTGGCCCCGAGCCTTGTTGAATATCCGGCAGCCGGCCAGCTGACAGCAATCTATATCCTGATCGATACCAGCGATCCGGCTCGCAGGCGCGCTGTGGCGCGCAAGATCCGGCACATCCGCCAAATGATGACGTTGGCCAAACCGCATCATCGCTTTGGCCTGGCGCGGTTCGACCAGCAGCTCCGCGTATTGGTGCCGCTTGGCGCCGGCCCGAAAGCGGTCGAGGCTGCGCTCGCGAATGTGAAGGCGGACGGGCTGCGAACCTATTTCTTTGAGGCTGCCATCGAGGCCTCGCGCCAGCTCGGCGCCTTTCAGGCTGACCGCCGCGCGCTATTCATCCTCTCCGACGGCAAGATCGAGGACGTGAAGACGGCCTATGATGTGCGGGCCCTTGTCGCCGCCGCACGCCGGGCCAGTGTGCGTGTCTATGGTATGGGCTATTCGGGCAGCGCGGTGGAGCCGCGCGAGTTCCAGAACCTGCGCGTGCCCAGCAAGGAGACCGGCGGGCGGTTCGTCAAAACCAACGCCCGCTTCGATCTGCCGGCCGATTTTCTTGCCTCGCCCTTCGCCGCGCTCGGTGGCGGTGGCCGCACGGTGCTCGATCTGACGCCCGCCCGTTCGGCCGGCTTGGGCGGACCGGCCAATGCGCGCATCACGGTGGCGCTCGACGGTGGGCAGACGCTCGTCGCGACCGTGCCGGTATTGCTGCCCACCCTGCCGTTGGGCGGGTTTCTCCAAAAGGCCAAGCAGCCGCGCTATCTGCCCTATACGATCGGCGGCGGGGTGGCTGTGCTGGTGGTGCTTGCGCTGCTCTTTCGCTGGTTCGTGCGGCTGCGTCGGCGGCTGCGCGAGGCGCGCGAGGCAATCTTGCCTGCGGCGATCGCGGTGCTGGAGTTTGTCGGCGAGACCGGGTCGAAATTCGAGATGGTCAAGCGCTCGATCAGCATCGGGCGCCGCAAGGACAACGATCTTGCCCTCGGCAATGGCAGCGTGTCCGGATATCACGCGACGATCCACCGCAAGAGCGACGGCTCATTCATCATCACCGATCGTGACTCGGAGAATGGCGTCGCGATCAACGATGAGGAGGTCAAGATCGCCGAACTCAAAGACGGTGATGAAGTTGACCTGGGCGAGGTTCGATTTCGCTTCAGCCTGACCGGGGCGACCTGAATGCGGCCTGGCCGGAAAGGGTTTGGTCGCTCTGGCGTGTTGACGGGATTCCGGTGGGACCGTAGTTTCGGTGAAACCGTGGGCCGGCACACCGCCGCGTGCCAGGACCGCCAGCCGCGAACGCGGCTGACCGACGATCATCGAGGCTGATGAATGAAAGCTTGGACTATCGGTAGGAGCAGAACCGCCGACATCATCATCGGCCCCGATCAAAACAGCGTCTCGCGTGAGCACGCCGAGCTCGTCGAGACGGACGAGGGCCGCTACTATTTGACCGATTGCGACAGCCGCTTTGGCACCTACGTCATGGAACCGGGCGGCAACTGGAAGCGATTCCGGCAAACCTACGTCCAAAAGCGCGATCAGGTTCGGCTCGGCGAATATGAGGTTACCGTGGCTGAGCTATTGACGCTGGTTCCCGACGATTCCGAGCCGCGCCCAGTGCCGCAATATGTCTTCGTCTCGGACAAGGAAACCGCCCGCGACAGCGATATCTCCGAGCTACCGCACGGGCCGGTCGAACGCGACCCCGCCACCGGCAAGATTATCCGGAGGTCCTGATGGCCCTTCCGCGCTCGGGCACGTCCGGCAATATGCGCCTGATCGTGGCGGCAATCAGCCTGTCGGTTGGCGCCGCCTTGCTGGTGATATTGGGTGTCGGGCTCGAGCCAAAGTCGAGCGCCGCGAAGTTCCTGGTCGACCGGGCCGCGAATTATTACCCCTTCACGGTTCAAAATCTAATGTGGCTGGTGTTTTGCTTTGGCTTTGGCGAGCTTGTCGTACGCTTTGTCGACGGCCGCGGCGAGGGCTCGCAGTTGGTGAAGAAGTTTCTGCCCGAAGACGAGCGCACGGTGTTGCGCGTCACCGATCTCGGCGGGATCTATTCCAACGTCAAGGATAGCCCCGGCAGCGATCAGTTCTTTCTGCCACGCCTGATCCGCCGCGTCGTGCTTCAGTTCCAGAGCAACCGCTCGGTCGACCAGGCGAACTCGCTGCTGAATTCGAGCCTTGAGCTCTACATGCATGAGATCGATCTGCGCTACAACATGCTGCGCTACATCATGTGGCTGATCCCCTCGCTTGGCTTTATCGGAACGGTCATCGGCATCGCGCTGGCGCTCAATTTCGCCGGCGAGAGCAATCCGACCGATCCCGCGCTGTTGAAAAATCTGACCGAAAAGCTCGGCGTGGCGTTCTACACTACGCTGTTGGCACTGCTGCAGGCGGCGGTACTCGTGTTTCTGATGCACCTGACCCAGGCGCGCGAGGAGAATGCCCTCAATCAGTCCGGTCAGTACTGCATGGACAATTTGATCAACCGACTCTACGAACGATAAGCACATGGAGGAATAAATGGCCATCATTCGCGGACCCGACGGCAAACCGATTGGCGAAGGCGACGAAGGAAACGAAGCGACCACACGCAGGGTCGAAAAGCGCTCGATCAAGGAGCGCGTCGCCGCGTCGGGCACGGGCGATGCCGGCCCGACCCATGTGAACAACGCCGAAGCGTCGGATACCACCGACCCGGTGCCCCAGCAGGCCGCGAGCGCGTCGAATGGCGGCGGTGCGCCCGCCGGTGGCGGTGGCGCTGCCGGTGGTGGTGGCGGCGCGGGCGGCGGGGGTGGCGGCTCATCATCGGGTGATGCGCCGAAGACCCAGATCGTCGGCGCCCGCAAGCGTGGTGACGAAAAGGCCGAGCCGGCGGGCACCGTTCCCGGCTCAACCGCTCTGGCCGATCCGATGGAGGATCCCGTGGTCGGTTGGGTGGTTGTCGTCGAAGGGCCTGGCCAGGGCGCCTCGCTTACTCTCGGCTACGGCATGAACAGCATCGGCCGGGCGCCGACCGAGCGCATCTGCCTCGACTTCGGCGATTCCCAGATCTCGCGCACCAGTCACGCCAGCATTACCTACGATCCGCGCGGCAAGAAGTATTTCGTCAATCATGGCGGCGGGAAAAACCTGACTTATATGGGTGACGATCCGGTGCTCACGCCGATCCAGCTCAAGGGCGGCGAGGAAGTCATGATCGGCGATACGACGCTGCGCTTTGTGCCGTTCTGCGGAGAGGACTTTGACTGGCGCGATCAATGATCCAAGGGCGGCATTTCGCCTCTGAACAAAGTCAGGGCGCCCGCGACTACCAGGAAGACGACGCCGGCTTCTGCCCAATCGGAGAAGGCGGTGCTGATGGTCTGCTTATGGTGCTTGCCGACGGAATGGGCGGGCATCGGGGCGGAGCGCATGCCAGCACGGTTGCCGTCGAGACGTTCATCGACTCGTTCAATCACGAATCGGGCAGCATTGCCGAGCGCCTCGTCCGCGCGCTGGAGGACGCCAACGACCGCGTCGGCAAGGACAGCCAGGAAAACCCCGAGCTGGAGGGCATGGGTTGCACGCTGGTGGGCGTTTCGCTCACCGAGGTAGGGATCGAATGGATCAGCGTCGGCGACTCTCCGATGTGGCTCGCGCGCAACGGAAAGCTGCAGCGGCTCAATGCGGATCATTCGATGGCCCCGATCCTCGCCAAGCAGGTCGAACTGGGGGAATTGTCCGAGGACGAAGCCAAGCGGCATCCCCAGCGTAATGCGCTGCGTTCGGCGGTGATCGGCGACACTTTGCAGCAAGTGGACACCTCCAAGCGGCCGATGAAGTTCCGCAAGGGCGACCGGTTGCTGCTTGCCAGTGATGGTTTGGAGACGCTCTCCGTCGAGGAGATCGCGGCAATCATCGAGAAGGCGGGCGAGGTTGAAGCGGAGAACTTGGCCAAATCCCTGGTGGCGGCCGTTGATGCCCGTCAGCGCAAGGGCCAGGACAACACGACGGTCATGGTGATCGACCCTTATGTCGGCGGCATGCCTGCCTTCGGGGTTGTCGATCCCAATGCGATTACCGAGCGGGTGACCTTGCGGACCGGCCCGCCATCGGGCGCGTCGGAGAAAACGATCAAAACGGCGCCGGCCAAAGCCCCGCCGAAAGCGCCAAAAAAGAACGGCGCCGGACGGGCCATGCTGTTTGGCCTGCTGGTCGTGGCCGGCGCGCTCGCGGCTGCTGCGCTCGTGTTCCCCGATCTCATCGACAGCCTGCTCAATCGCGGCGGCGCGGGCACGACCGCGGCGTCGACGACGCCATCCACGGCGTCCGGCACAACCGCCTCTCCCGCCACTGCCAGCGTGCCGGGCACCGCCCGGCCGGATAGCAAGCAGCCAGAGGGCGGCGGGACCGTCGAGGGCGGCGGAGACACTTCTGAAGGCAAGGCCGGCGATACGGGAGCGGACAGGCCGCGAACCACGCCCAGCACCGGCGGCACGACCGACCGCGGCGCCCGGCGTACACCGGGAGGCGCCCGGCGCACACCCGGAGGCGCCCAGCGTACACCAGGGCGTGGCGGCTCGCCTCGGCAAGCGGGGGGCTCTTCCAAGAGCCCCGTCGGCAAGGCGAAGCCAGCGCCCGGAAGTGGCGGGGCGTCGGGCCGGCCCGGGGGCGGGAGCTCCAAAAACAACTGATCCCGCTTCACCGCGCGGCAAATCGATATCAATATTCCTGTTGCATCAGGTGGCGCCGATCCTTTATTCCGGCTCGCGCTGCTATTGGGTCACGCGCTCGGTGTCGGCCTCACGCCTCTTGGAGCATGACCCCATGTGCCGAATGCCATGAACGCCAAAATCGAGCGCTTCTTCGCTGAGCGCCAGCCGCCCACGCCTTGTCTTGTGCTCGATCTCGACGTGGTCGCAGAGAATTATAGGCGCCTGGCAGAAGCCTTTCCGCTGGCCGAGATCTATTACGCAGTGAAGGCGAACCCTGAACCGGAAGTGCTGCGCTGCCTGCGGGATTTGGGTTCGCGCTTCGATGCGGCCAGTGTTTACGAGGTCGACGACTGTCTCGATCTTGGCATCGCGCCGAGCCTGCTGTCCTACGGAAGCACGATCAAGAAGGAGCGCGACATTGCTCATGCACATAGCGTCGGAGTGGGGGCTTTTGCCTTTGACGCTGGCGATGAGCTCCACAAGATTGCCCGCGCTGCTCCCGGCGCCAAGGTGTTCTGCCGGATCATCACCTCCGGCGATGGCGCCGACTGGCCGCTAAGCCGCAAATTCGGCTGCGAGTTCGACATGGCGCGCGATCTGTTGGTCGAGGCGCGCGCACTAGGACTGGCGCCGACGGGCGTATCTTTCCATGTCGGCTCGCAACAGCGCGATCCAGCGCAATGGGACATAGCGATCGGCGAGGTGGCACGGCTCTTTACCGAATTGAACGCCGCCGGGATCGAGCTCAGCGCGATCAACCTCGGCGGCGGCTTTCCCGCGCAATATCGCACGGACATACCGCCGATCGAGGCGTATGGCGAGGTGATCGCGCGGTCGATGGCGCGCCATTTCGGCAATCATCGCCCCGGGATGCTGCTCGAGCCCGGCCGCTACATCGTTGGCGATGCGGGTGTGATCCAGAGCGAGGTGGTACTGGTTGCCCAGAAGGGGTATGGCGCCGCGCGCCGGCGCTGGGTTTTTCTCGATATAGGCAAATTCGGCGGCTTGCCCGAGACCATCGGCGAGGCGATCCACTACCGGCTGCGCACGCCCCATGACGGCAAGCCAGGCGGGCCGGTGGTGCTGTCCGGGCCAACCTGCGACGAGGTCGACGTGCTCTACGAGGAGACGGCCTATGAGTTGCCTTTCGATCTTGCCGAGGGCGACAAGGTGGAAATCCTGTCGGCCGGCGCCTACACCGCGAGCTACGCCTCGGTGGGCTTCAACGGCTTTCCGCCGCTCAAACAGTACGTTATCTAGCGGCGCGATCTGGCGCCGGCAATGCCAACCGGCTGACTATTTGCCAGTTATCTACTAGTAGATAATTTGGCCGATCGCCACCTCATATCGGATAACCGAGTGGTCAATCGACGGACCCTTCATTGTGTGGATTGCCATGCGGATCGGCGTCGCCGAGCGTGCGGGCACGGTCGCGCAGCTTGTCCAGAAGCCGGTCGAATTGGCGGTGCTCCTCTGTGCTCAGCCCGTCGAGCAGCTTGGCCTCGGCGTCGAGGGCGAGCGGAACGACTTGCCGATAGATCGCCTGGCCCGCCGGAGACAGCGAAAGCACTGACAGGCGCCGGTCGCGCACGCTGATCGCTCGTTCCACGAGGTCGCGGGCGATCAGTCGGCCAACCGCGCGGCTCACCCGCACTTTGTCCATCGCGGTTAGGGTGCAGACGTCGCGCGCCGAGAGCGGGGCATCCTGCCCAAGCACCGCCATCACCCGCCAGTCGGCGACGGCAAGACCAAACCGACGGGCGTAGATGCGTGCAATCGCGCGGCTGACAGTGTTCGAAAGCACCGATAAGCGGTAGGGTATGAAGCGATCGAGCGCGAGTTGTGCGTCGGCAGGGTGGCAATTGCCCGTGCCGCGCGCTTTGGCGGCGGGTTGGGTCGTGACGTCGGGCATGGCGTCGTCCGTTTTTGCTATAATTTAGTTTCATCTGAAACTAAATTGAGGTCAACCGCAAACACTGCCGTTCGTGTTGGTGGAATGACTAATCTAATTACTTAGGGTTGTTAAAGAACATGCAGCAAACAAATAATTTTATTAGGTTCTGTCGTAACAGCAATAGGCATCGGCGAAACCATGCCAAGCCGGATATGGCGGCATGAAGCTCGGGTCGCTCAATTCCGGTGGTCGCGACGGCACGCTGGTCGTTGTATCGAACGATCTTAGCCAAGCGGCGGAAGTGCCGGATATCGCGTCGACCCTGCAATCCGCGCTGGAGAATTGGGTCATAGCGGCGCCTGAACTTGCGTCGATCCATCGTATGGTCTGCGAGGGCAATTACGCGAACGCCTTCGCGCTCGATCCGTCAACGCTCATGGCGCCATTGCCGCGGGCCTACCAGTTTCTCGATGGCTCGGCCTATCTGAACCATGTCGAGCTGGTTCGAAAGGCCCGGAAGGCCGAGATGCCGCCGTCGCTTTACGAAGATCCGCTGATGTATCAGGCGGTCTCGGACGGCTTTCTGGCCCCCACACAGGATATCGCGCTGGCGAGCGAGGATTTCGGGATCGATTTCGAGGCCGAGGTCGTCGCCGTACTCGACGATGTGCCGATGGGTGTCTCACGCGCCGCCGCGCGCGATCACATCAAGCTGATCATGCTGGTGAATGACGTCTCCCTGCGTGGCCTGATCCCGCCGGAGCTGGCCAAGGGCTTCGGTTTTATCGTCGGCAAGCCGCGTTCGGCGTTCTCCCCAGTGGCAGTGACGCCCAGCGCGCTGGGGGCGGCCTGGGATGGCGGCAAGGTCAACTTGCCGCTGCGGGTCGCGAAGAACGGCGAGCATTTCGGTGCACCGAACGCCGGCGTCGACATGAATTTCGACTTTCCCGCGCTGATCGCCCATGCCGCCCAGACGCGGCCGCTGGCGGCCGGGACAATTATCGGCTCGGGCACGGTCTCCAACCGGGATTGCTCCAAGGGCTTTTGCTGCATCGCGGAAATCCGCACGATCGAGACCATCGAGGAAGGGGCACCCAAAACGCCCTTCATGAAGTTCGGCGACCGCGTGCGCATCGAGATGCTGGACGAGGCGGGCGCCTCGATCTTCGGCGCCATCGAACAGACGGTGGTAGAATACAAAGGCCCGTGACCAAGGCGACTGGCCGTCGGGCCGGCATGGCTGTCCCGACTGCCCGGATCAGGGCTGCTAAATCAGACGCCCGCATCGTCGCGTGAGTGCGCGACTGTGCCCGTAAATTAAGGGGCGAATTGTTGAAACGGAGGGACGCATGGGATCACGCACGCTTTACACCTTCTTCCGCTCTTCGGCCGCCTACCGCGCCCGGATCGCCCTTAATCTCAAGGGTCTTTCATATGAGCGGATTTCCGTCAGTCTTCCGGGCGGCGCCCAGTTCGCGGCCGATTATCAGGCGCTGAACCCGCAGCAACAGGTGCCGACGCTGGTCGAGGAAGACGGCACGGTACTGATCCAGTCGCCGGCGATTCTGGAGTATCTAGAGGAGGTCTACCCGGATCCGCCGCTGTTGCCCGAAGGCGCGGTCGCACGTGCGCGGGTTCGCGCGATCGCCATGGCGATGGGCTGCGACATTCATCCGCTCAACAATCTGCGTGTCTTGAAATATCTGCGCGGACCGTTGGCCCAGGACGAAGATGGCGTCAATGCCTGGATCCAAAACTGGACCGAGCTTGGCCTCGGGGCGGTCGAGACAATGCTCGCATTGAGCGAGGAAACCGGTGATTTTTGTCACGGCGATGCGCCCACCTTCGCTGATGTCTACCTGGCGCCGCAGATTTATCACGCTCAGCGTTTCAATTGCCCACTCGACGCTTACCCGACCATCGGCCGGGTTCATGCGAACGCATTGAAACTCAGGCCTTTTCTGGACGCCTTCCCGGACACGCAGCCCGACGCCACTTAGCCAGAGCTGGTCCCGGCGCCTCGATTTCGCCTGATTTCAAGCCAATTCTGCGGCGAATCGTAAAGATCGCGACGAATTGTCCTCACCATACTGGCGATCTCGTCTCGGTCGCGCTAGTATTGTCTCGTCTGCTCGGCTGGGGAAACGGGTGCCCGGGCGGGCGATCAAAAACGATGGCGCGAATGGCCAGCAAGACACGCAGCGCGCTCAGAGTCGGCGCGACGCTAGACGTATACAAGATCGAGAAGATCCTGGGGCAGGGCGGTTTCGGCATCACGTATCTTGCCGAGGACGTCAACCTCGAGAAGAAGGTCGCGATCAAGGAATACCTGCCGGTCGGCCTGGCGGTCCGTGAGGGCGGCGCGACCGTGCAACCGGAGTCGACCGAGGCCGAGGCCGACTTCCGCTGGGGTCTGGATCAGTTCCTGGGCGAAGCCAAGACGCTGGCCAAATTCCAGCACCCCAACATCGTTCAGGTGCATCGCTTCTTCGAGGCCCACGGCACCGCCTATATCGTGATGAATTTCGTGCAGGGTCAGAGCCTGCACGATCGCATGCAGCGGCGCAAAAAGATCAATGAGGAGGAGCTGAAAAAGTTTCTCTTCCCGATCCTCGACGGGCTGGAAAGCGTCCACCAGGCGGGCTTTCTCCACCGCGACATCAAGCCCGGCAACATCTTCATCGCCGACGATGGTGAGCCGATGCTGCTCGATTTCGGCGCCGCGCGCTCGGCGCTGCTCGACAAGAGCCGCGGGCTGACGGCGATCGTCACGCGCGGCTACGCGCCGATCGAGCAATATTCCAAGCGCGGCCATCAAGGCCCCTGGACGGATATCTATGCGCTGGCGGGCGTGCTGTATGAGATCGTCACCGGCAACGATCCTATCGAGGCGACCGACCGGGTGATCGAAGATCCCCAGGTGCCGGCATTCGAGGCCGGGGTGGGGCGGCTATCCGATACGTTGCTCCTGGCCATCGATCACGCGCTCGCGGTTCATCCCGAACAGCGCCCGCGCAGCGTCGCCGATTGGCGCGCCGAGTTGCGGGGCGAGGCTGAAATCCCCGAGGTTGAGGGCATCCCGGCGTCGATGTCGATGGCGCTGGAGGTCGCCTCCGATCTGCCGCGCCTTTCCGGCAGGCTGAGCGATCAGCTCGACGCGGCCGAAATGGCGGCCATAAGCGAGGCAGCCGACAAGCCCAAGCACAGGTCGAAGGGGTCGACCCCCACCGGCCCGTCCCGCGAGCCCGGTCGCCGCGGGCCCGATCCGCTGCCACGGGGAACCAAGCGCACGGGTCATACGATCGTCGCCGGTTGGAAGGGCGCGCCGGTCAAGGCGGTTCCTAACTCGGCGGGCATGCGCCGTCCTGGCATGCGGGTGCTTGCCGGTTCGATCGTTTTGCTTCTCGGCGTCGGCGGAACCGGCTTGGCTGTGGGCCTATGGCCGGCGGAGGAGGGTAAGCCGGCCGGACCGGCAGAGATCACGGCCAAGCTTGACTTTACCGCCGAGGAGCGCCGATTCGCGGAAATGACGCGCCGTATAGAGCAGCGGCGCGCCGAGTTCGCCAGGCGCCTGGCGGAGAGGGAACGCAAAGAAGCCGAAGAAAAGGCCAAGTCGCAGACGACCGCCAAGCTGCGCGGGCTGATTGCCGGCAGCCAGGTCGGCTTCGTCCGCGGCAGCGGCGTCGGTCGCCATGAGGCGCGTTGGACGTTTCATACCGGCGGCGGCCTGTCGGGCTCGGCGTTCGATACCAGTGGCGGCCGCGAAGACGAGCTCAATAGTACGAGCGATCGCGGCAAATGGTGGGTCGACGGCGAGGCCTTGTGCTTGCGTTGGAACCGCTGGGACCGCCGTCAGACGCGGTGTTATGCGATTCGGAAAATCCGCGGCCGCAGCTATGTCGCGCGGGGCAAGGGCGGGTTGCTGACCGGACCGTTCCGGTTGGAGAAGTAGCAGGGCGCCTGCCGGCCCGGCATTGTCATTCAATTCCGTCGATACGCATACTTTAGCCGTTCAATCGGCTTTGGCCGTTCAATCGGCCGAAAATGGCTAATTCTCTTCCCTTGCCTGCGACGCTGTGTTAACTGGCCCCGCAACCTCTAACGGAGGCGGCATGGACTTCCCCGAAGCGCTGACATTCGACGACGTACTGCTGATACCGGCGAAGTCCGCCATCCTGCCTGCCCAGGCAAATACCAAAACCCGATTGACCCGCTCGATCGAGCTCGGCATTCCGCTGATCTCGGCGGCGATGGACACGGTGACCGAAAGCGCGTTGGCGATCGCCATGGCCCAGGCCGGCGGCATCGGCGTGATCCATAAGAACATGGACGCAAGCGTCCAGGCCGACGAAGTGCGCCGGGTCAAGAAGTTCGAAGCGGGCATGGTGGTCAATCCGGTCACCATGCATCCCGACGAGACGATCGCCGACGCCCTCGAATTGATGGCCCGCTGGAAGATCTCGGGTATTCCCATTGTCGAGCGCAGCGGCAACGGCGCCGGGCCCGGGAAGCTGGCCGGCATTCTCACCAACCGCGATGTGCGTTTCGCCGACAAGCCCAATCAGCCGGTCAGCGAGTTGATGACGCGCGAGAGCCTTATCACCGTGCGCGACGGGGTGGATCCCGCCGAGGCCAAGCGGTTGCTCCACCGGTACCGGATCGAGAAGCTGATCGTTGTCGATGACGACTATCGTTGCGTCGGACTGGTCACGGTCAAGGACATGGAAAAGGCACAAGCCTTTCCCGATGCCTGCAAGGATGCCAAGGGGCGCCTGCGGGTGGCCGCGGCAACCGGTGTTGGCGAGGACGGGATCGCCCGCGCCGAGGCGCTGTTCGACGCCGATTGCGATGTCCTCGTTGTCGATACCGCCCACGGGCATTCCCAAGGTGTGCTGAGCGCGGTGACGGCAGTACGCAAGCTGCGCAATGACGGTCAGGTGGTCGCCGGCAATATCGCCACGGCGGAGGGCGCACGGGCGCTGATCGATGCCGGCGCCGATGCGGTCAAGGTCGGCATCGGACCGGGCTCCATTTGCACCACGCGCATCGTCGCCGGCGTCGGGGTGCCGCAATTCACCGCCGTCCGCGATGTGGTCGAGGAATGCCGCAAGCACGACGTGCCGGTGATCGCCGATGGCGGCATCAAATATTCGGGCGATCTGGCCAAGGCCATCGCGGCGGGCGCCGACTGCGCCATGATCGGCTCGCTGCTGGCCGGGACCGACGAGGCGCCGGGCGAGGTGATCCTCTACGAGGGCCGTTCGTATAAGTCCTATCGCGGTATGGGCTCGGTTGGGGCGATGGCGCGCGGATCGGCGGACCGCTATTTCCAACAGGAGATATCCGACACGCTGAAGCTGGTGCCCGAGGGCGTGGAGGGCCGCGTGCCCTACAAGGGCCCGGCCGCCAATGTGCTGCACCAGCTCGTCGGTGGCCTGCGCGCGGCCATGGGCTACACCGGCAATGGCGATATCGAGGCGATGCGCACCAATGCGCGTTTCAACCGTGTCACCAGCGCGGGACTTTCCGAAAGCCACGTCCACGACATCGCGATCACCAAGGAGCCGCCCAACTACCGGCGCTAAGCCTGCGCGGCACCCGTCCCGGTTCAACTATCCCCTCGGCGACCTATATATGTGAGCCCGAACCACGGCTCACGATTGGCCACATATGACCCCCGGCGCCCGCGCACAAACCGTAATCGAGCTTCTCGACGCGCTGCCGGCCGACCGCCCGGCCGACCAATTCCTCTCGCGCTATTTCCGCGGCCACCGATATATCGGATCAAAGGATCGCCGCGCGATCGCGCAGCTCGTCTACGACGTGCTGCGCCGGCGCGCCCAGCTCGATTGGTGGGCCGAAGGTGGCGGCGATAATGGGTCAGCACCCGGCAACCGCCTGCGGGTGATTGCCGCGCTGGCCCTGATCGAGCGATGGGAGGTGCCCGCCATCAGCCAGGCCTTCGATGGTGGTAAGTACCGCCCGCAGACCCTGGACGACACCGAAAGCGCGGCGCTCCAACGCATCGCCCACCACCGGAATGGGCTCGATGCGCCCGACCAGTCCGATGCCGTGCGCTGCAACTATCCCGCATGGCTCGAGCCGGAGCTGCGCGCCTCATTGGACGGGGACCTGAAGAGCGAGCTGGCGGCATTTCTCGATCCCGCATCGGTTGATCTCCGGGTTAACCGCGTCAAGGGTTCGCGCGACGGCGCCCAGGTGCTGCTGGCCGAGGAAGGCGTTGAGACCCAACCGACGCCGTATTCACCCGACGGGCTGCGGCTCAGCGCGCGGCGCACCTTGCCGGCGCTCAAGGCATTCAACCAGGGCGTGGTCGAGGTTCAGGACGAGGGCTCGCAGCTCGCGGCACTTATGGTTGACGCCCAACCAGGTCAGATGATCGCCGATTATTGCGCCGGAGGCGGCGGCAAGACGCTTGCGATGGCGGCAACGATGGAGGATCGCGGCCGCATCATTGCCTGCGACACCGACGAGCGGCGGCTTGCGGCGATCGGCCCGCGCCTCGCCCGCGCCGGGATTTCGATTGCCGAGGGCGCATTGCTCGACGAGGCCGGGCAGGGCGAAGGTCTCGATCCAGGCGCCTTCGACCGGGTCCTGGTCGACGTGCCGTGCAGCGGCACCGGCGCCTGGCGGCGCAGTCCGGATGCGAAATGGCGCTTTACCGAAGCGGCGCTGGCCGAGGAGGTCGCGCGCCAGCGTATCATCCTTACTGCCGCCGCCGATCTGCCGAAACCGGACGGCGGCCGGCTCGTCTACGTCACCTGCTCGATCCTCGCGGCAGAAAACGAACGCCAGATCGATTGGTTCCTGGCGGCCAGGCCGGACTATGCGCTGATGCCGATCGGCGAAGTTTGGGCGGCGACCATCGGCGGCGCGGCGCCGGGGCCGGGTCCAACTCTGCGGCTTTCCCCCGCGCGCACCGGCACCGACGGCTTCTTCGTCGCCGTTCTGGAGCGCCGGGCATGACCATCGGCAGGCTCGACGTCACCATCCGCACCGCGCGGGTCGAAGATGCGGCCGCGATCGGCGAGGTCTATGTCGAGACCTGGCGCACGACCTATGCCGGCATGGTGCCCGACAGTGTGCTGTTGGAGATGAACGAGGAGATCCAGGGCGTGCGCTGGGCCGGCATCATCGAGCGCGACCGCGAGCTGGTGAAGGTCGCCGAGGATGCGCGGGCAGGCGTGGTCGGCATGGCGAGCGGCGGCCAGGCGCGCCGGGGCTCGGGCTTTGCTGCCGAGGTCTTCACGCTTTACGTGTTGCCCGACGCTCAGGGTGCCGGGATCGGACGGGGGATTTTGACCAACATGTTCCGCACCTTCCGCAACGCCGGCCGCAACTCGGCCATCGTTTGGGTGCTGGCAGCAAATCCCGCGCGCTTCTTCTACGAGGCCCTCGGCGGCGAGCGCATAAGCGAGCGCGAGGAGCGATTGTGGGGCGCCAATCTGCCCGAGATCGGCTATGGCTGGCGCGATCTGGGCACGGCGCTCAAAGGGCGCTTGCGGAGCTGAGCAGCGCCGGTTTTGGTGTGCATCCCGACGCAAGCCCACTGGACATTCCGTCCGCGCCGGTCTAGTTAGGCGCCGATGCAGGACCGGGTGCTGATTCTCGATTTTGGTGGCCAAACAACCCAGCTGATCGCCCGGCGCGTCCGCGAAGCGGGCGTCTACTGCGAGATCCATCCCTTCAATATCGATCCCTCGAAGATCACGGCGTTCGCGCCGAAGGCCATCATTCTGTCGGGTGGCCCTGCATCGGTGACGAAAGCCGATACTCCGGCCGCGCCCCTCGCGGTCTTCGAGGCGGGGGTGCCTGTGCTCGGCATCTGCTACGGCGAGCAGACGATGTGCGATGTGCTCGGCGGCGTGGTCGAGGCGGCGGACCACCGCGAGTTCGGCCGCGCCTTCCTTGAGGTCAAAGACAAGAGTGCGCTCTTCGACGGCGTGCTTGCCCCCGGCGACCGCGAACAGGTCTGGATGAGCCACGGCGACCGCGTGGTCTCGCTGCCGCAAGGCTTCCGGCCGATCGCCGTCAGCGACAACGCGCCCTTCGCCGCCATCGCCGATGAAGCGCGCAAATTCTACGGTGTGCAATTCCACCCCGAGGTCGTGCATACGCCGCACGGCGCCGCGCTGCTGGCCAACTTCGTGCATAATATCGCCGGCTGCGACGGCGAATGGACCATGGCGGCCTTTCGCGAGGAGGCGATTGCCCGGGTGCGTGCGCAGGTCGGCAAGGAGCGCGTGATATGCGGGCTCTCCGGCGGCGTCGACAGCTCGGTCGTCGCGGTGCTGCTGCACGAGGCGATCGGCGACCAGCTCACCTGCATCTTCGTCGATCACGGGCTGCTGCGCGCAAACGAGGCCGGGCAGGTCGTCGATCTTTTCTGCGACCACTACAACATCCCGCTGATCCACCGCGATGCCGCCGATCTCTTTCTTGGCCGGCTCGACGGGGTCAGCGAGCCCGAGCAAAAACGCAAGATCATCGGCGGCGCTTTCATCGAGGTCTTCGAGGAGGAAGCGGCAAGGATCGGCGGCGCGTCCTTCCTGGCCCAGGGCACGCTCTATCCCGATGTTATCGAATCCGTGTCGCCGCGCGGCGGGCCCAGCGCCGTCATAAAATCGCACCACAATGTCGGCGGCCTGCCCGAGCGCATGAACATGGCGCTTGTTGAACCCGTGCGCGAACTCTTCAAGGACGAAGTGCGCGCGCTGGGCCGCGAGCTTGGGCTGCCCGAGGACTTCATCCGCCGCCATCCATTCCCCGGGCCGGGGCTGGCGATCCGCGTGCCGGGTGCTATCGACCGCGAAAAGCTCGACATCCTGCGCAAGGCCGATGCGATCTATCTGGAGGAAATCCGCAACGCCGGGCTCTACGATGCGATCTGGCAGGCCTTTGCCGTGCTGCTGCCGGTGCGCAGTGTCGGCGTGATGGGCGACGAGCGGACATACGAATACGTCTGTGCCCTGCGCGCGGTGACCTCCACAGACGGGATGACCGCCGATTGGTTTCCCTTCAGCCACGAGTTCCTTGCGGGTGTGTCCTCGCGCATCGTCAACGAGGTGCGCGGCATCAACCGCGTCGTCTACGACGTGACCTCAAAGCCGCCCGGCACGATCGAGTGGGAGTAGGTGAGTGGGCGTGGGGCCGGCATGTTTCGAGCGCCGGGCAATGGACCGCGACGGATTTCCCGGGTAGGTCGCTGGACACAATGATGTGAACTGAATCCGGTTTGGTCTCGTAATACATATATGCCCAGGACGGCATCAAAGGCGTTTTCGGCGCAAATAGGCCGAAAATCAGAACTGATCAGGAGGTGCGAGCCATGCCAAATACGGTGTTTCGATTAAGGAAACCCTTGTCCGCCGCGCTCGCCGCGCTGGGCATCCTGGCGCTTGGCGCCTGCGCCGGCTCGCCGACTGCCAACCCCGATATGGTTTCCATCGTGCCTGGTCCCGATGTGCCGAAGGGCACCAAAGGCCCGAACGCTGCGCCGCTGTGCCGCGAGGTCGGCGGCTATGACGCCTTTTTCAAGCGCACAGGCAAGGCCTGCTGGTTGGGGCCGGACGAGTTCAACGACATCAATTACAACGACCCCGGCGGGCCGACGATCTGATCTGGGTTCTACTGCCCGGCCGGGTCGCTATCGGCAGCGAATTCGACCACGCCCCAATCGCGTTCCACGCGCATGAGGTCGTCGAGGCCCCTGGCGGCACGCTCGGCGGCGAAGCGCTGGGGTGCGTCGCCGCTGAAATAGCGCTCAAGGTTTTCCACGCTGTCGATACCGTAGATCATCGCAAAGCCCGGCCAGCCATTATCGGCGGCGTCCTCGTTCGCCAGGCGCACCCGGCGCGCCCACAAAAAGCCGGGCTCGTCGATCACTTCGGCGATATGGCCGTGGTCGAGCCAATCGAGCACAGTCTCGACGGCGCCCGGATTGATCCAGAAGCGGACGAGGAAGATGGCGCCGGCTTGGTCCATCGGGTCTCTGGGCATTGCCGCGCCGCGCCCGGCGCTCAGTGCGAGAGGATCTGGCTGAGGAAGAGCTTGGTGCGCTCCGATTGGGGATTGTTGAAAAAGGTCTCGGGCTCGTTCTGCTCGATGATCTCGCCGCCATCCATGAACATGACCCGGTTTGCGACCGTGCGCGCAAAGCCCATCTCGTGGGTCACGCACAGCATGGTCATGCCTTCTTCGGCCAGCTCGATCATCACGTCGAGCACTTCCTTGATCATCTCCGGGTCGAGCGCGGACGTCGGCTCGTCGAACAGCATGATCTTAGGGTTCATGCAGAGTGACCGCGCAATGGCGACGCGTTGCTGCTGACCACCGGAAAGCTGGCCCGGGAATTTTTCCGCTTGTTCGGGGATCTTGACCCGTTCCAGATACTTCATCGCCATACGATCGGCTTCTTCCTTCGGCGTCTTGCGCACCCATATCGGCGCCAGAGTTAGGTTCTCCAGCACGGTCAGATGCGGGAACAGGTTGAAATGCTGGAACACCATGCCGACCTCGCGGCGGATCTGATCGATCTGCTTGATGTCGTTGGTGAGCTCGATGCCGTCGACGATGATTTGGCCCTGCTGGTGCTCCTCCAGGCGGTTGATGCAGCGGATCATGGTCGATTTGCCCGAGCCCGACGGCCCGCAGATCACGATCCGCTCGCCGCGGTAGACCGTGAGGTTGATGTCCTTCAGGACATGAAACTCACCGTACCATTTGTGCATGTCGATCAGCTGGATCGCCACCTCGTCGGAAACCTTCAGGTCCCGGCGCTGGGGAGGGGCGGTGTTCTCGTGTGCGGTCGCCATGGGAAATGCTCCGATCTAGGGCGTAGAACTAGCGCTTGTGTCCGGTGTCGAGCTTGCGCTCCATGTACTGGCTGTAGCGCGACATGCCGTAACAGAAGACCCAAAAGGCGAAGGCCGCAAACACGTACCCGGTATAGGGCACGTTGGGCGCGAGCCATTTTTGGTCGGTGAGCCCGGTCTGAACGATGCCGAGCAAGTCGAAGAGGCCAATGATCGAAACCAGCGTCGTGTCCTTGAAGAGGCCGATGAAGGTGTTGACGATGCCCGGGATCACGATTTTCAGCGCCTGCGGCAGGATGATCAGGCGCATCGATTTCCAGTAGCTAAGGCCCAGCGCGTCGGCGGCTTCGTACTGGCCTTTTGCGATTGCCTGCAGCCCGCCGCGGACCACCTCGGCCATATAGGCGGCGGAGAAGAGCGCCACGCCGATCAGCGCGCGCAGGAGTTGGTTGAAGGTCACGCCCTCGGGCAGGAATAGCGGGAACATCACCGTGGCCATGAACAGCACGGTAATCAGCGGCACGCCGCGCCAGAATTCGATGAAAACGACGCTGATCGTGCGGATGATCGGCATGTTGGAGCGACGGCCGAGGGCCAGCACGATGCCGAGCGGCAGCGACGCCACGATGCCGGTCAGCGCCACCACCAGCGTCAACATGAGCCCGCCCCATTTGGGCGTCTCGACATAAGGCAGCACGCCCTGCACGCCGCGGAAGAAGGGGACCGTGTTGGCCTGCCAGTCGAAGATGCCGAGATTGAGGAAGTCCGGGGGCGCGAACAACACCCAATAGGCGATCAGCACATAGAGCGGGGCAAGCGCCAGCGCGACCTTGCCCGGCAGACCAGCGTTCCGGCCATATCCCCATGGGGCCAATGCGGCCACCGCGAACGCGGCCGGCGCGAACGCTATTGCCCAGGGCGGCGATTCGCCGCGAACCGAATTCCAGGACTGGATCAGCAGCATGTTGCCGACGAAGGCGAGGACCCCAACAAGGATGCACACAAAGACGAACCGGTCGAGCACGCCGTCCCTGGTCCGCGGCGCCAACAGGAGCGCCACCATCAGCACGATGGGAAGCATCGTCAACAAGGCCGCCACGATCACTGTTGTCGCTGGCCCCTGGTCTTGCGCCGCGCCAACGCCGTAGGCCAGCCCGACCGTCCAGTTGGACGGCAATGCCAGTCCCCAAATCACGAACAGGATCACCAGGACCACCGAGATCGGCAGGCTTCGGCTGGTAAGCTTGGCGTGGCACGGCAGCAGCGCCATGATGGCCAGCGCGAAAGCGGAAAGTCCCATCAGCCAATAGGGCCACGCCTGCACCGCGTCTCTTGAGAGCCCCAGCAACAGCACGAATGCCACGACCGGGAAGACGAACATCAGGAAGCCGGCGAGCAGGCGCCGCAGCCGCGGGTAGGCGGACTGCGCGGCGATAAGCGCGACGACGGCCAGAGCGAGGACGATCAGGTTGAAGGGCCACGCGCGCACGCCCTCGCCGGCGAATGCGAAGTACAGCAGCACCGCGAATATCGGCCCGAGTATGAAAGCCGCGCCGCGCAACAGCCGCGCCACCGGCACGCGCTCGAACATGATCGGCACCATGGCCAGCACCAGAAGGGCGGCGATCACATCGGGTCGCCAGCGCTCGGCTTCGGGAAACAGCCCATACATGAACTGATCCCAGCGGACCCCGACAAACGCCCAGCAGGCGGCGTCAGGGCTTGTCAGGCAGTCCTTGCTGCCGGTGCCGGTCCAGACCGCGTCGATAAACGCCCAGTTCAGCAGCTTCGGCAGGAGCCAGACCACCAGCGCCCCGAACAGGAGCGTGAACACGATGTTGACCGGTGATGAGAAAAGGTTCGTCCGCATCCAGCCGATAATGCCCGTCGTCGTCGACGGGGCCGGCATATCGGGATAGTCGCCCGGCGCGTATTTGGGGGGTGCATCGCTCATCGCTAGCGCTCCACCAGCGCCTTGCGGGCGTTGTACCAGTTCATATAACCCGAAGTGAGCAGGCTGATCGTCAGGTAGATCGCCATGGTGATGGCGATAATTTCCACCGCCTGTCCGGTCTGGTTGAGCACCGTGCCTGCGAAGACCGAAGTCAAATCGGGATAGGCGATCGCCGTGGCGAGCGAGGAGTTCTTCGTCAGGTTGAGATACTGGCTGGTGAGCGGCGGGATGATCACCCGCATCGCCTGGGGAATGATCACCTGGTTCAATGTCGGTCGTGGGCGCAGGCCGAGCGCGCGCGCCGCCTCGGTCTGGCCGTGGCTGACCGACTGAATGCCGGCGCGCACGATCTCGGCGATGAAGGATGCCGTGTAGACCGCAAGCGCGATCAGCATGGCGACGAATTCGGGAATGATGTTGACGCCGCCTTCATAGTTGAAGCCGGTCAGCTTCGGCACTTCGTAGCCGATCGAAAAGCTGAGGATCAGCCACAGCAGCGCCGGCGCGCCAACGATCAGTGCCAGGCCGACGGCGAACATGGGGAATTGCTCGCCGGTTTTCTCCTGTCGCGCCTTGGCCCATCGGCCGATGAACTTGGTGACTATGATCCCGGCAATGAAGACGAGCACGATCGACAGCGATGCCCAGCCCGACTTGAGGGAGGGCACGTAGAAGCCGCGGTTGTTGAGGACGAAGCTGTCGAAGATCGTGAGGCTTTCCCGCGGTCCCGGCAGCGGCTTCAGCACCGCGTGGTACCAGAAGAAAATCTGCAGAAGCAGCGGGATATTGCGGAAAGTCTCGATATAGATCGTCGCGATTTTGCGGACCAGCCAGTTGCTGGACAGTCGCGCCACACCGATGGTGAAACCCAGCACCGTCGCCAGCAAGATGCCGACGAAGGCGATGAGGATCGTATTGAGGAGGCTGACGATCAGCGCCACGCCATAGCTCGACGTTTCGCTATATGGGATCAGCTTTTGAATGATCCCGAAGCCGGCGGTGGTCTCCAGGAAGCCGAAGCCCGCGGCGATATTCTGCCGCTCCATGTTCTTTACGGTGTTGTCGGCCAGGTACCAACCGACCCAGATCACCGCCGCCAAGGCCGCGACTTGGAAGAAGATCGAGCGAATGCGCGGGTCGCGATACCACACGGCGCTCGCCGGCTTGGCGGTGAGACCGTCAGCCGTCATGCCGACTTTGCCCGGCTATCCCCGCGGGAACGAATTTCCACGACGGCCCCCCTACCGTGGAATGGAACGGCCCTGTCAGCAATCTGACAGGGCCGCTTCATTCTAGGCTTTAACGCATTGGCGGCGCGTAGAGGATGCCGCCTTTGCTCCACAGCTTGTTCAGACCGCGCTCCAAGCCGAGCGGTGTCTTCGGCCCAACATTCGCGTTGTAGATCTGAGCGTAGTTGCCGACCTGCTTGACGATGTTGTAGGCCCAGGTCTTGCCGAGACCCAGGCTCTTGCCGGTATCGCCCTCGGTGCCAAGCAGACGCCGGATCTCCGGGTTTTTGCTCGACTTCATTTTGTCGACATTCTTGGAGTTGACGCCGAGCTCTTCGGCGATGATCAGCGCGTTCAGCGTCCAGCGTGCGATATCGCCCCACTGGTTGTCGCCGTGGCGGACCACCGGGCCCAGCGGCTCCTTGGAGATGATCTCCGGCAGAACCATATTGGCGTTCGGATTTTTCAGCTTTGTGCGCTGGGCTGCAAGGCCCGAACGATCGGTCGTGTATACGTCGCAGCGGCCGGCGTCATAGGCAGACACGACTTCGTCGGCCTTTTCGAAGGCCACCACCTTGTACTTCATGCCATTGGAGCGGAAGTAGTCGGCAACGTTGAGCTCCGTGGTCGTGCCGGTGTTGGTGCACACCGCCGCGCCGCTCAGCTGCTTGGCGCTCTTCACGCCGAGCTTCTTGCGAACCATGAAACCCTGGCCGTCATAATAGAGCACGCCCACGAAATCGAGCCCGAGGGCCGTGTCGCGGGTATGCGTCCAAGTGGTGTTGCGCGAGAGCACGTCGACCTCACCCGACTGCAGCGCGGTGAAACGCACTTTGGCCGAAAGCGGCACATACTTGACCTTGTTGCCGTCGCCAAGCACCGCTGCCGCCAGCGCGCGGCAGTAGTCGACGTCGATGCCGGTCCATTTGCCCTTGTCGTCCGGATTGGAGAACCCCGGAAGGCCCTGGCTGACGCCGCACTTGACGACGCCGTTTCGCTTGACGTCGTCCAACGTCGCCGCGCCCGCGGCCGTGCTGAACCCCATCATGGTGACCGCCGCCGCGGCCCACACAAGTCCCTTCTTCATTGAAACACTCCCTGTTTCGTTTTTTCGATTGAAACCCGATTTCGCCGGCTTTCGACCCCGCCCCAGACCGGGCCAAGCCAAAAGCTCGGATTGCGTCATCATTGGCCATCGGGGCCGAGAAGCCAAGCACATTTCATTTCGGTAATAAGAATCGGCGCCCGCCCGTGCGGCGTGTAGCGCGGGAACTCAGGGCTTCAATCGATTGATGGGATTATGCTCCCAAAAGCTGGAAATCCTGGCGCGCGAGGAAGGCGGCAATGGCCGCGGCCGTCTGCTCCGGGGCCTCGCGGTGGGGGATGTGGCCGATCCCGGAAAGGACGAGCGCCTCAGATGGTCCGGAGACGCCGCCGGCGATCGCGTCGACCTGGCCGGGATCGCAGAACGCATCCTCGCTGCCCTGGACGACCAGGGTAGGGCAGGTCACGGCTGGCAATTGCCCCTCGGCGGACCAGTCCCGCGATCCAGGATCGAGCCAGAGGTCACTCCAGGCTCGGTACATGGGTTCGGCATTGTTGCCGTGATAGCGCTCCAGTCCCTCGCGCAGATCGCCGCGGTCCCAGTCCGCCCGGCCGGCATTAATACTGTTGAGCGCTGAGGTATCGAAGAAGACATGCGCCGCGATCGAGACCACCGCCCGCGCTGGAACCCTCTGCGGCCTGGCCGCATACAGGAGCGCGATCGTGCCGCCGTCGCTGTGGCCGACCAGAATTGCCTCGCGCACGCCGAGCGTGTCCAATATCTCTGGAAGCACGGTCCAGGCCTCGTCCGCGAAAAAGGTCATCTGTCGCGGCGCCGGCGGCACCGGGTCGGAGCGGCCATGGCCCCAGCGGCTGTAAACCAGCGCGCCGCATCCAGTGGCGGCCGCAAGCCGCTCGGGGAAGTCGAACCAAGTCTCGACGCAGCCCAACCCGTAATGCAGCAGCACCAGCGTCGGCGCGGCTTCCGGTCCGGGCCCGATCCACTCATAGTGCAGGCGATGGCCGCCAGCGGTCACGAAGGGCAACGGGGATCTCCGGGAGTGATGTGCGGGCGGGGCGAGGCGGCGCGTTCGGGGCGACGCTTAAACCGACAGCGAGCCGTAGGCGCCGACGCCGACGATCAGATCGCCCACGCGCACCAGGTAGCTCATCTTTTGTTCCATGCGCCGCGAGCATGGGTTGTACCAGCGGTAACGGACCCAGCCACGTCCGCGCGCGATCACACGCCCGAAATGCGATTGCAGGTTGAACCCGCCGCTGCGGATGACCTCGGGAAAGCCGACATTCTCGATGATGACACCGTGCTGGTTCACCACAAAGACATAGAGATCGCCGCGCACGAACGGCCCGCTCGGATCGCGGTAGCGCTGGAAAGCCCGGACGCGTCCCATGGCGGCCAGCACCCTGGCCGCGCGCTCGGCCAAACGCTTGGCTTCTTCCGGCGAGCCGGCAGGGCAGCGCCTGGCGGCCGCGGCGTTGTTCGCGTCGGTAACCAGTGCGGACGCCCCTGGTGTGGGCAACACCGCCAGCAGGAAAATCGCGGCGATGAACTTTGAGACCGGCATTGGTGTCACCGTGATTTCTGACCGCGATCTGAGACGATCTTGATCTAGAGCGCGTCCTCGCCGGTCTCGCCGGTACGGATGCGCATGGCGCCGCTGAGGTCGACCACGAAAATCTTGCCGTCGCCGATCTCGCCGGTTGCGGCCGTCTCCTTGATCACCCCGATCACCTGGTCCTCCAGCTTGGAGGCGACGGCGACCTCGATCTTGATCTTGGGCACGAAACTCACCGTGTATTCAGCGCCGCGGTAGATCTCGGTGTGTCCCTTCTGGCGGCCAAAGCCCCGCACCTCGGTCACCGTCAGTCCTTCAACGCCGATGCCAGTCAGCGCCTCGCGCACCGCCTCCAGACGGTGCGGCTTGATGATCGCCGTTATCAGCTTCATGGGCGTCGATCCTTCCTGCTCAGCGCCGCCAAGCGCTCCGTTCCTTGCATTCTAGAGATTATAGCCGGTTTCGCCATGGGCGGTGAGATCGAGGCCCTCGGTCTCGTCGCGCTCATCGACCCGCAAACCGACGATGCCGCCGACGGCCTTGGCGATGACGAAGGTAAGGATGACCGACCAGGCCACCGTAACCACCACGCCCACGGCCTGAACCCAAAGCTGGTCGCCGATCGTCACCTTGTCGCCGAGCCCCATTCCGCCGAGCGCGGTCGCGCCGAAGACGGCCGTCAGCAAGGTGCCCATGATCCCGCCGACCCCGTGCACCGCGAAGACATCGAGCGAATCGTCGATCTTGAGGCGCACCCGGATCAGACTGACTGCGCCGTAGCAAACGACGCCGGCAGCGACGCCGATTGCCAGCGCGCCCACGGGGCCGACAAAGCCGCTCGCCGGGGTGATCGTCGCCAGGCCGGCGATGGTGCCGGTGACCATGCCGACGAGGCTCGGCTTGCCGCCCTTGACCCATTCGATCGTCATCCAGACCAGCGAGGCGGTCGCCGCCGATATATGCGTGACCAGGAGCGCCATGCCGGCGGAGGCGTCGGCGGCGAGCGCGCTGCCGGCGTTGAAGCCGAACCAGCCGACCCACAGCATGGCGGCGCCCATCATCACCATGCCGGGGCTGTGCGGGGGATGCATTTCCTGGGGAAAGCCGCGGCGCCGCCCCAGCACCAGCACCAGCACGATGGCCGAGGTGCCCGCGGTCGCATGCACCACCAGGCCGCCGGCGAAATCCTTCACGCCGAGCCCCTGAAGCCAGCCGCCGCCCCAGACCCAGTGCGCCACCGGCGCGTAGACCAGCACCAGCCAGAGCCCGGAGAACAACAGCACGGCGGCGAATTTCATGCGCTCCACGAAGGCGCCGACGATAAGCGCCGGCGTGATGATCGCGAAGGTCATCTGGAAGGCAAAGAAGACGCTCTCCGGCAATGTAGTATCCGCGCGCACCTGGCCCGCCCCGATGCCGCCGAAAAACGCATTACCGAGGCCGCCGATCCAGCTCTGCAGGCTGCCGCCGTCGCCGAAGGCCAGGCTGTAGACGCCGACCAGCCACAGCACCGAGGCCAGGCAGGCGATCGCAAAACAATGCATCAGTACCGAGAGCACGTTCTTGGCACGCACCAACCCGCCGTAAAACAGCGCCAGCCCGGGCAGTGTCATGAACAGGACCAGCGTGGTGGCGGTCAGGATCCAGGCCGTGTTGGCGGCGCTGGCCTTGGCCTCGGCGGCCATGGCGGGGCCGGCGGAGAACAGGGCGAACGGTATGGCTAGAAGGGCCAGGCCGAGCATGGCGGCCGACCGGCGTGCGATCGCGGACATGAGTTTCAGTCTCCCCCATTTGCGCGGCCGGCCTGTTTTTGGCCAGTTCCCGATGGCGCGCATGACCGCGCCATCATAGGCGAGAGGCCGCGCTGCTTACAACAGAGGCGAAGCGGGCAGGCGGGTTGATGCCGCGATCGGGGGACTGGTATCAGTCCGCGCTCACGCCGCCTGATCCTGGGGCATCTCATCGTGACACTGATCCGGGCGGCCGCCCCCCGCCACCGCATCGAGCGATGGCCAGGCGGGCCGCGTCGCCACGTCCTTGGAGGCGCAGCCCGAGCAGCGCAGACGCGCGCCCACCTCGGGAACCGCCTGGGCGGCGCCCATCTGACCGCTCAGCAAGCGGGCCTCGAGCACCGCGTTGTGGCCGCAGCGGTTGCACCAGCAAAAAACGTCGAGCCCCTGGTTCATGAGATCACCCAGCGTCATCGCTGCGGTGTACCGAGATGCGCTGACCAGCGCGTCCTGCTTGAGCCGACCCATCGCCGCCTCCCTTTGTTTCTTGGGAAAAGAACATAACAAGAACGGTTTGGGTGCGTCAAGCCGTCATGTGAAAAGCCGCTGAAACGGCGTGTCAGGTTAGGGCGAGGTCCAGACCAGGCGAAGCTGCTGGTCGAGCACGGCGACAACCTCGTCGATCGATTGCGCCTGGGTCAGCTTGCGCGGCCCCGCGGCCAGGGTGAACCGCGCCGGCTTGCGGCCGCTCGCGGCGAGTTTGGTGATGCTGTAGGCCGGGCGCTCGGCGGCGTGCCGGAAGATCGAGAATGTCGCGCGGCTGGGCCCGTGGTCGATAGCGTAATCCCGCCACTCGCCGCTCATCACCCGGCGGCTGTAAAGCGACAGCAGGCGGTTCAATTCTACGCGGTTGAAAAAGACCCTGGCGGGCGGCCTGTCGCGAGCGGGAAGGCGCACCACGTCTGTCATTGGGGCGATCAGCCCAAGATCAGCATCGTCATCATACCGTAACCTTGGCCGATTTCCGGGCGCGAGTCCAGCCAAGCGCGTTCTCGTTTTAGCCGGCCCGACATGTCCCGGCATTTCCCAGGATCATCGGGATCGAACGGGGGCATTTTCTGGCCTTGATCGGCCGGCGCCATCTGGAATGACCAGCGCACCTTGTCCCGTGTCCGGAACGATTCTAATCTTACGTCGCTATAAAAAACCTGCGGCAGGTGACCGAATGAGACTGGGAGGCGGTATGGCGCGACAGACACTGACGGCGGCCGACGTAAAGGCGATGGCCCTCGAGCTCGGCGCCGATCTTGTGGGCATCGCCTCGGCCGACACACTGAACGCCTTTCCGCCCGACCCGCAATGGCCGCAGACGCCCGACCGCGTCTCACCCCATTGCCGCAGCGTCATCGTCATCGCGCTCAACATTCCGGTGGCGATCTTCCGTTGCAAGCTGCCGGTCGCGGTCCAGTACATGGATCAAACCGTGCTGCGCCGCATGGACAAGGTCGCCCACCGTCTGGCACGCAAATTGGAACAAAGCGGCTGGCCGAGCTTCATCACAGCGGGACAAGAAACCGACCTTAGATATAAGAACGGCAGCTATGGTCGCCTTTCCACGCGGCATCTTGGGATCGAGGCGGGGCTCGGCACGCTGGGCCTCGATGTCAACATTCTGACGCCCGAATACGGCCCCCGCGTCTACCTGACCGGCATCCTGACCGAGCTTGAGCTCGAGGCCGACGGGCCGATGACCGAGCAGGTCTGCATCGGCGAGTCCTGTTCGCGCTGCATTTATTCCTGCCCGACCGACGCGGTGCAGCATTTCGGGCTCGACAAGCGCGCCTGCGCCACCGCCGCACAGGAATTCGGCTTTTCGACCTCGACAAAATTCCTGCGCCCCTTCTTCGACAAGGACAAGGCGGCCAAGAAGGCGATGCTGCGCGACCGCGAGGTCTTTGGCTTCTGGCAGGGGCTGCTGCGGGTCGTCGGCTCCTTCGGCGACTGCCCGCGCTGTCTTGCCGTCTGTCCGGTCGGCAACGACTACCATGCTTTTCTGGCCGGGCCGCAGAAGGTGATCCCCGAGAAGACCGAAGCCAAGGTCGCCAAGGCCAAATCCTTCAAGCAGGCGCGACAGGACGGCGATGAGATATCGGGCCTCAATGACTGGAACCGGCGCTGGGTCGGGCCGGACGGCTACAAGGGCATGGTCGCGCGCCAGCTCCAGGCCTTCAAGATGGCCCAGGCCGCACGCCAGGCCGAAGCCACGACGGAAGCCAGAGCGGACGCGCGCAATCAAGGCGGGGAGTAAGGATCGATGGTTGCTGTTTTCCAGACCCCGCTCAGCGCGGACGATATCAAGGCCAAGGCGCTCGCCCTAGGTGCCGATCTGGTCGGCATCGCCGATGGCGCGGTGATGAACGCGAACCCGCCCGAACCAGATGATCCGCGGCGGCCCTCCGATATCAGCGATCACGATGCCGACCGCGTGATCGTGTTGGCCCAGCGCGTCAGTTTGGGCGCGGCGCGCATCCTCGACTGGTCCGACCGGCACAAATATTACAATGACGAGCTCACCATAACGGCGCTTGAGGAGATCGCGCTCGATCTCGTGCGCTGGCTGGAGCGCAGCGGCTACCCGGCGCTCATTATACCCGGCACCCATATCAATCCGTGGCGCTACGATGGCGACCCGCATGTGCACCAGAAACCGCCGCTGTCTCTCGATCATGCGGCGGTCGAGGCGGGGCTCGGCACGCTGGGCTTGAACCTTCAGCTGCTGACGCCCGAATACGGGCCGCGCGTGATCCTTACCGCCGTGTTGTGCTCTGTCCCGGTAGCGCCCGATAGCAAACAGGCCGAAGGCCTCTGCCTTGGCCCGGAATGCGGACGGTGCCTTTCGGCCTGTCCGGGCGACGCGGTGCGCCATTGGGACCGAGACTGGGTCGCCTGCGACACCTATCGCCACCCACACGGCTTCAAAAAGCTCAACGAGTTTCTGGGCGAGGTGATCGACGAGGCCGATCCCGAGACCCAAAAGGCAATGCTGCGCAACCCCGACAGCTTCAATCTGTGGAGCAGCATCCTGCGCGGGGCCGGCGCCATCACCGGATGCCGACGCTGCCAGGATGTCTGCCCGGTCGGCGCCGATTACGACGACATGCTGAAGGACGCGCTGGAGACCATCGCCGAGGATACCGACGACAAGCGCACCCGCCTTGAAAGCCTCCGAACGGCGCAGTCCGGCGGCGATGCCGGCGCGGGTTATGCGGCGCAGCGGCGCTGGATCGGCACCGTCGGGGAGTAACGGCGGCATATCCCGCCATTTGATCCGCCAGTCGGACTGTGTGCGTTGGGATTGTGCGGCGCCGCGTGTTCGACCTAGTATCCGCCCATGCCAGCGACCAAACACAACGGCGCCAAGACAAAAAAGTCAATCCAGCGCCGCGACGCCATATTGGCCCGCGCGACCGAACTCTTTGATCGCAAGGGTTTCGTCAACACGTCGCTCGACGATATCGCCCGTGCCGTCGGCATCACCCGCGAGGGGATTTACTACTACTTCAAGAACCGCTCGGAAATTCTGCTGACCATCGTACAGCCGCAGAGCCAGGGGCTCGTCGACGGGCTGCACGCCATTCTTGAGGACGATACGCTCGACCACGGCCAGCGCCTGGAGGCGGCGATCCGCAACCATTTGGAGCGTTTCGATCGCTACTGCCTTGAAATGACAGTGAGCTTGCGCGACGGTTATTTCGATGATTCCGACACCGATGTACACGCTGTGATGAATGGCTTCTGGAAGGAATACGAGCAGATGTGGACCGTGCTGGTGCAGGCCGGCCAGCAAGCCGGCACCTTTCGCACCGCGGGCGATCCCAAGATGATCGCATTCGCCATCCTCGGCATGTGCAACTGGCTGGCGCGCTGGTATGACCCTAAGGGCACGACCGCGATCGACGATCTGATCGGCGGTTACTGCGACATGATCGCCCACGGGCTCGTTGTCGCGCCCGGAGATATCGTGGCCCTCCGGCAGTAGTTTTTTACATTAACGTAAAAAACAGTTGACGCCACCTTCGTCGACCATAATATATGCCATACGGCTGGGATCGCGGCTGTCGCGAACGCCGACATTTGCGGGATCGGTGACCGCAGGAATACGGGCTGTTTCTTGCCCGACCCGGCGGTCTTTCGCGTCTGAGGGAGTGGGATGATGCAGTCTGAAACCACGCGCACCGCCGATACCTATGGTGAGGCCAGGATCGGCAATGTCACACCCGACAATCTATGGGACCAGGACGACGAGTTCCGCGACATTCTCTTCAACCTCATCAAGATCCATGTGGTTTCGGAGGATTTCGGCGCCGATGTGTTCGAGCGCAGCATCCTGATGGCGCCGAGCCCGGAGCTGAAGATGCGCATGTCCAAGACGGTGATGGAGGAGTATGGCCACCACATTCGGTTCCGCGGGCTGCTCGACGAGCTCGACATCGACTGGAAAGAATTCTGCAACGACAAGATGCATCTTACGACCTTCGACGTGCCGATCGACGACTGGTCGGACCAGGTCGTCTTTCTGGCCCTCGTCGACCGCGCGGCCGCGCATCAGTTCCGGCATTTCGTGAAATGTGCCTATGAGCCGTTCCGACGCGCCTGCCAGGCGACACTCAACGAAGAATACGGCCATGTCGGCTTCGGCATGGACGGGGTGAAGCTTCTGCTCGAGGAGCCTGACGGGCGCGCGCGGGTGGAAAACGCGATCTGGAAATGGCTGCCCGTGGGTCTGGCCTCATTCGGCAATGACGTGTCCCGGACCAGCGATCGCTATCGTTATTGGGGCTTCAAGAGCGCCGGCAATGTGGAAATGAAAACCTCCTACTACGAGCAGGTCCGCGCGTTTGTGAGCAAGGACTGGGGCATCGAGATACCCCAAACCTATGCTGGCTTTCTCGAACAGGCAGGCGACCGGGTTCCCGAAGAACTGACGCATTTGGGTTGATTGCCAGCCCCACCGCGCTCATGCGAAAGAGAGCATCTCGCATCCATGTCCGATTTTGCGATCGAGGTCGCCGGGGCCGACGCGCCGGTCCGCGCGGCGCCTGACGACACGTTGCTCGATGCCTGCCTGCGGGCCGGCCTGGCGATGTCGTATAACTGCCGGTCCGGCGAGTGCGGCGAATGTGTCGCGCTGCTGGAGGCCGGCGATATCGAGGAAATGCCCGGCGCCGATCCCGCCGTTTTCACCGATGTCGACCGCCGGCACGGCCGCGTGCTCACCTGCATGTGCTTTCCGCGCAGCGATGTTCGCCTTTCGTTGGCCTTGCGCGACGGTGTGGCGGCGCCTCGGATCCAGCGCGTCTTCGCCATGGTCGAGGCCATCGACTGGCATGGGCCGGGGATCGCCGAGGTCGCGATTACCACGCCTGGCGCGCTCGACTACCGGGCGGGCCAGTATTTCGAATGGGTGCTGCCCGGCATCGCCCCTGATCGCAGCTTCTCGGCAGCCAACCGCCCCGGCAGCGATGTGATCCGTTTCCATGTGCGCATCTACCCCGATGGCGCGGTCGGTCGATATCTGCGCGAGGAGATCGTCGCCGGCGGCATCGTCGAGCTGGTCGGCCCCTACGGTCATTTCGGGTTCAGCGCCAACGCTTATCGCCCGGCGATCTGTGTCGCCGGAGGCACCGGCATGGCGCCGATCCGGGCGGTGCTGGATACCGCCTTCGCGCGCGGCGATGCGCGCCCCATCCGCTATTTCTATGGTGCCCGGACACGGGCCGATCTTTATTGCCTCGACGATATGGCGGCCTGGCAGGCCCGGCAGCCGCAATTCAGTTTCACGCCCGTGCTGTCGGACGAGCCCGACGGCTCGGACTGGACCGGCCGGCGCGGCCTGGTCACCAAGGCCCTGGCGGCGGAAATCGGCGATGCGTTTGGCGCCGAGGCTTATCTCTGCGGGCCACCGGCGATGATCGACGCGGCGATCGAAATTCTGCTGGCGGCCGGGCTCGATGACGGCGATATCTATTTCGACAAGTTCACGCCAACGCGTTGAAGCCTTCGGCGGCGTCCCGGGCGACGCCCCGGTCGATCTTGCGTCAATCCGCTGGGCGCACGAACACGCTGGCCGTCTTGCCCCAGGGATTGTAGATGAAGTTCAGGTAGTTGTAGCGCCCCGGCAAATGCGGCGTTAGCAGATACTGGAAATGCATGACCACGAAATTGAGCGTGTGCCGACGCAAATACCAATGGCTGAGGATCAATGGGTATTGCGGGCTTAAAAACCAAAACTTGTGAAACTGCGGCGGGTCCTGACGCAGGATGCGCCCCATCCGGTTCATCGAGTCGGGGACCGAGAGCACGTCCTCCCAGGCCACGACATCTGCCCATTCGATGAGCGGGGTCGAGAGGAGTGACGCCACATAGGCGCGGTGTTTGATGGCGCGCGGACCGTTATGCGCGGCAAGAAAAGCCCAGGCGCCGCCCAGTGTGACCAGACGCAGCCGTTTGGCGAGACGCGCTTTGCCATAGCGTTCGATCAATCGTCCTGCGACCTCGATGGCCAGGATTGCGCCGGCACTATGTCCAATCAGAAGGAACTCGCGCTCCGGATGGCGCTCCATCTCCCCTGCGATCGCGGCGGCGGCCTGGTCGAGGATGGCATCGAATTCCGGTAAATGGGCATCAAGGCGTCGGCTCAGTCCGCCGACCGACGAGTAAAACGACATCCCCCATAAGAAGAAACGCGGATACATCCGCGTCATCATGAACGTCCAATAGGCGAGAGGCATCAGCGCCATAATCGCCAGGCAGCCGACGACATGGAGATAGGCCGGAAGATCGGGAACCGCATAGAAAAAAACGCCGGCCGCAGCCAGCGAAAGCCCAAGCGGGATCAGGAACAAGGCCGCCAGAATCCCCGCGAACTTCCAACTCGCACGAAACAGATTTAAGCACACCCCTTGGACCAACGCGCGCAACACCACCGCGTAACCGTCCAGTACCATCCGCGTATTGTTGCGGATCATTGTCTCGGCGACGAAACGTTCCCACCGCATGATCGACACGGTCACAGAGGTCTCCGCATTGCCGCGCTGCGTCGTCACCTGAAACTTCGTGAACTGCGGAGTGCTCTGCCGCCTGATGGTGGTCGCCGGAAACGGTTTCAAGGCGCCGGATTGCGTCTCGATATTTCCCCGGAGAAGCCGGTCATAGAAGCGCGACCCCCGGGGATCATAGCCGTAGAAGTGAAAGATCGAGCGCTCTGGCGGCGCGGCCGTCGATTGACGCCCTTGTCCTTCCTGCCGGGTCTCATCGGAGTGCATGCTGCCGCCACGCCCCGCCGTATTTCTGGAGGCCACCGAAGGCCGGTGCGTTGGTGGCTCAGGCTTGACTTGCCAGCCGCTCCAGATTGATCCTCGGTCTCTACTTCTAGCGGCGATTGCCGGAAATGACCACGAGGTCGTGCAATTTCCTCGTGCCCGGCGGCACGCCATCGCTTTTTGGAAGCCGTTGGGGCCGCCGCGCGAGGTTCTATCCGTAGCGGATTTGACCTGGTGTCGCCCGCGGTGGTCCGGAACCCGTGGTTCAGCTGCTGGTCGATCTCGACCATCCACCACGACCTCCACCAAGGCGGTGAAGGGGGAAACTTCGCGCTCTATTTCCCCTGGTGGGACCGTCTTATGGGCACCAGCGTCCCGCCACTCGATCCTACCCGGACTACCGCCGTGCTTGGCCAGACAGCGAACCTCAGGGCGCCACCGGCTCGATGCGCAACAAGGTTCCTTCGCCCGAATCGGTCAGAATGTAGAGATAGCCGTCGGGGCCCTGACGGACGTCGCGGATACGCTCGCCCAATTCTTCAAACAGACGCTCTTCCTTGATCACCTTCTCGCCCTTTAGCACCAGACGCGACAGGAGCTGAAAGCGCAGCGCGCCGACGAACACGTTGCCCTTCCAGCGCGGGTATTTGTCGCCGGTGTAGAAGGCCATGCCGGATGGCGCGATCGATGGGTCCCAATAGTGAACCGGCTGCTCCATGCCCGCCTTGTGCGTACCGTCGCCGATCTTGCCGCCCCAGTAGTGCCGGCCGTAGGAAATCACCGGCCAGCCGTAGTTGCGTCCGGGCCGGGGGATGTTGATCTCGTCGCCGCCGCGCGCGCCATGCTCGACCGTCCACAGCTTCCCCGTGATTGGATGCAGGGCGGCGCCTTGCGGATTGCGGTGGCCAAAGGACCAGATCTCCGGCCGATACCCGGTCTTGCCGACAAAGGGGTTGTCTTTCGGAATGCGGCCGTCGCGATGGATGCGCACGACCTGGCCGCGGTTGACGCGCGGATCCTGAGCCCGTTCGCGTTGGCCGCGCTCGCCCACTGTGGCAAAGAGCGTGCCGTCGCGCGCTATCACCAGACGTGAGCCGAAATGCTGTCCGCCACCCGTCTTCGGCACCTGGCGGAAAATCACCTTGAGCGCGCTCAGTGCATTGTCCTTCAGGACCGCGCGCGCGATCGCCGTGCCGCCGCCACCTTCGCCCGGCTCGGCATAGGAAAGATAGATCACGCGGTTGGCCGCGAAATCCGTATCGAGGATCACGTCCAACAACCCGCCCTGTCCGGTCGCGTAGACGCCCGGCACACCTTTGACCGGCGGTGAAATTTTCCCGCCTGGGCCGACGATACGCAGCCTGCCCGGGCGTTCGGTCACCAGCATACGGCCATCGGGCAGGAAGGCGAGCGACCAGGGATGCTCAAGCCCCTTGGCGAGCGTCGTAAGGCGCAGCCGATAATGCTCTGACTTATAGAGGGTTTGCGCTGCGGCAGACCCCGGGACGAGCGTCAATGCGCCAAGGGCTAGCAGCAATCGGACAGGGTTTGGCATGACTTGGTCTTCCTCATTGCGAACACGGACTTGTTCACTGTGAGATGGCCAGAATTTGGCGCGAGGCAAGGCTGCGCCCGAAATCGCGGTCGGACACCGGCGTAGTCCCTTCCCGTTGCAGTGCATCATCGCGCAGTCTATGTTTGCGCGCCCTCGGCCGGTGCCATCGCGCGCTGCGCCCGGACAGCCCCCCGGAGCTTCGATTGGCCAGAAAGAAAGCAAAGACTGACAAGCGCGGCGACGCACCGGTCGACGAGGACGATCATCTCGACGCCCAACTCTTCAAGGAGGTGGACGAGGATATTCGCCGCGACCGCTACACGCAGATCTGGAAGTCCTACGGCAAGTATTTCGTCGGCGGGGCGGCCGCGATCGTGCTGGCGACGGCGGCTGTGGTGTTCTGGCAGCGCTATCAGATCTTGGTCGCGGGCAAGGCGGGGGAAGCCTATGCGGCGGCCGTGGGCATTGCCCAGACGGGCAAGACCGACGAGGCCATCAAGGCGCTGGCGGCCGTAGCGGCCAATTCAGGCAGCGGCTACAAAACGATGGCCCGCTTCCAGGAGGCGGCGCTGCGGGCCAAGAAGGGCGAGACCCGCCAGGCCGCCGCGCTCTATGATGCGATCGCGGCCGATGGCGCTGCGGACTCGGTCCTGCGCGATTTGGCGCGCCTGTTGGCGGTGATGACAGAGCTCGACACCGGCAAGCCGGTGGAATTGACGGCCAAGATCGCCCAGCTCGCGAATGGCGACGGGCCGTGGCACCATTCGGCGCTGGAGCTGACCGCGCTGCTGGCCCAGAAATCGGGCGATATCAAGCGGGCGCGTGAGATTTTTACCCGGCTGGCCGATGACGGCACAGCGCCCAGCGCCTTGCGGGCGCGGGCGCGGGCGCTGCTCGGGTCTCTGGGCGGTTCATGATCATCTATCGTCCAAGGGCGGCGGCAACTGTCTGGAGCATCTGGCGTGAACGCAGAACCTAAGAGCACGGATCGGTCCCGCCGCCCCAGAGGCGGTGCGACGGCGATCGCATTGCTGGCCGCACTGTTGCTGGGCGGCTGCGAATCGTCGCTCAACCCCTTCCGGACCAAGGAGGAACCACCCCTCCCAGGCGCGCGAATACCGGTGCTCGAGGCCGATACGGCGCTCAAACCCGATCCGCGGCTGAAGGATCTTGAGGTTGCGCTTCCGCGGCCGCGAACCAATCCCGAATGGCCGCAGGCCGGCGGATACGCAAACCATGCCATGTACCATTTGTCGCTGGCCACCAACCCCAAGCGCGTATGGGAAGTCCGCATCGGCTCGGGATCGTCGAAGTCGCGGCGGCTGATTGTTCAGCCGATCGTTGGCGCCGGCCGTATCTTCACGATGGATGCGCGTTCGCGGGTGAGCGCTTTCGATGCCGCCTCGGGCAGCCGACATTGGACCGCCACGGTGTTGCCCAAACGCGATGACGAAGGCGATCTCGGCGGGGGCCTCGCATTCGCCGACGGCAAGGTCTATGTCGCCACGGGCGCCGCCGAGGTATTGGCGCTCGACGCGGCCAGCGGCAAGGAGATTTGGCGCGTGCGCGTCAGCGCGCCGATGCGTGCTGCGCCGACCGTGGGCGGCGGCCGGGTCTTTGTGGTGACTGTCCAGAACGAACTGATCGCGCTCGAGATCAAAAAGGGCAAGGAGATTTGGCGTCACACGGGCATTCCCGAGGCGGCCGGCTTCCTCGGCCATGCGAGCCCGGCCTATTCGCGGGGTGTGCTGATCGTGCCCCATACTTCTGGCGAGGTTTACGCGCTGCGCGCCGACAATGGCAGGCGCCTTTGGTCGGATCAGATCGCCTCGATCCGCCGCGTGACGTCGGTCGCCAAGCTCACGCATATTCGCGGCCACCCGGTCATCGATGGCGGCCGGGTCTATGTCGTCAGCCACAGCGGGCGGCTGGCGGCGATCGAGTTGCGTACCGGCAACCGGGCGTGGGACGTCGATGTCGGCGCCTTGCAGACGCCGTGGGTTGCCGGCGAGTACCTTTACATCCTCACCAATGACGGCAAGCTTGCCTGCATCCGCCGCGACAACGGCCGTATCAAATGGTCGCTGGCGCTGCTGCCCTATATCGACAAGAAAAAGCAGAAGGACCCGATCTTCTGGGTCGGGCCGGTTCTTGCCGGCGACCGGCTGATCGTCACCGGATCGCACGGCGAGGCCTTCGCGGTTTCGCCCTATACCGGCCAGGTGCTGGGCCGCCTGCGGTTGTCGGAGGGCATCTTGATCCCACCGCTCATCGCCCTCAACACGCTCTACATTCTGGACGACGACGGCGATCTGGCGGCTTATCGATAGGGCCGGTGCGCGCCACCCTCGTGCTTCGACAAGCCCGGCATGAGGACCAATTGTGATCGCCGACACGAGCAACGCCTCATCCTGAGCTTGTCCAGGGGTGAGGCTGTCGGCCTTGTGCTTGTACTTGGACAGGACGCATCAGTCGTTTGGACAGATATCAGGAGCGATGGGCAGTGACCTACACGGTCGCGATCGTCGGGCGGCCGAATGTCGGCAAGTCGACCTTGTACAACCGCCTCGTCGGGAAGCGCGAGGCGCTGGTCGATGACGCGCCCGGCTTGACGCGCGACCGGCGCGAGGGCGAGGCATCGCTCGGCGGGCTTGCCTTCACAGCGATCGACACGGCCGGGCTGGAGGAGGCCGACGCCGACACGCTGGAAGCCAAGATGCTCGCGCAGAGCGAACGCGCCGTGGCCGACGCCGATCTGGTGCTGTTCCTGTTCGATGCCCGCGCAGGCATTACCCCGCTCGATCGGCACTTCGCCGCGCTGCTTCGCCGCAGCGGCAAGCCTCTCGCGCTGATCGCCAATAAATGCGAGGGCAAGGGCGGCGAGGCCGGGCTGGTCGATGCCTACGCTCTCGGCCTCGGCGAGCCGATCCCGATTTCGGCCCAGCATGGCGAGGGGCTGAGCGATCTCTACGATGTTATCGCCGCGCACGCCCCCCCCGAGGACGCGTCGGTTGAAGATAGCGAAGGCGAACGTGCGCTGCGTCTGGCCATCGTCGGCCGGCCCAATGTCGGCAAGTCGACGCTGATCAACCGACTGGTCGGCGAGGAGCGGGTTCTGACCGGCCCCGAGCCCGGCGTGACACGCGATGCGATCTCGATTGACTGGTCGTATGAAGACCGCGCCATTGCGCTGTTCGACACGGCCGGCCTGCGCCGGCGTGCCCGCATTGACGATCGCATGGAAAAGCTCTCGGCGGGCGATGCAATTCGCGCGGTGAAGTTTGCCCACTGCGTCATCCTGATGATCGACGCAACGGAGATCGAGCCGAATACTGGCAGCCTCCACAAACAGGATCTCACCATCGCCCGCATCGTGATCGAGGAGGGCAGGGCCCTCGTTGTTGCCGCCAACAAATGGGATGCGGTCGAGGACCGCGCCCGTGTGCGCGCCCGCATCGCGGAGAGCATCGAGGATTCGATGGGCCAGGCGCGCGGCGTGCCGATTGTTCATATCACCGCGCTCGACGGCACCGGCGTGGCCAAGCTGATGGCGGCGGTATTCGCGGTCGATGCGCGCTGGAACAAGCACCTGCCGACCGCGGCCCTGAACCGCTGGCTGTCGGATATGATCGAGCGCCACCCGCCGCCCATGGCCAAGGGGCGGCGTCTGCGGCTGCGCTATCTCACGCAGGTCAATACCCGCCCGCCCAGTTTTGCGATTTTCGTCAGCCGGCCGGTTGAGCTTCCCGGCGCCTATCGCCGCTACCTCGTCAACGGACTGCGCGACGCCTTCGGCCTCGACGGTGTGCCGATCCGGCTGATGATGCGCAAGGGTAAAAACCCCTATGCCGAAGACGAACGCTAACACCCGCGCTAATGACGCCCACTATATCGGCTGGCCGGGCCGTGCCGCTCTCACGAAACCGGCTTCACCCGTACGTTGATTGTGATCAGGCGCCATTGGCCGTCTTCCTTCACGTAGCGCAGGTCGAACAAGACTTCGGAGGGCCGGGTCGGATAGCGGCCCTTGACCTCCAGCGCGCCGAGATTGTTGAGCTTGGGCGCGGGATCGAACTGCGGCCGCGTGCCCTTGATCGGCGAGATGTCGATGCCCTCGGCAACGAACCTGTGGAACACACCCTGAATCTGCACGGCCGTGAATTTCTTGCGCATGGCGCTTGAGAGCTTGGCGTGGAAGGCGCCGAAATCCTTGCTTTGGACTGCCGTGTTGAAATCGAGCAGCGAGCGCATCACCAGCGCTTCGCTCTCCGCGAGCTGCGGCAAGCCGCCGCCGGAAACGCCGCCCGACGGGAAGGTCATGCCGATCACCCGCCAGGCGTCGCCGATCTTGACCAATCCGATATGGGCCGGCAGGCGGGCGCCGTCGCGCAGCGTGATGGTGCCCTTGAGGAGCGTGCGGGTCCCGGTGATCTCACGCGAATTCCAGGAGGCTGACTTGTAGCGATCCATGCCGAAGCGCCGTACGGCAATACGGAATGCGCTGAGGGCCTGGCGCTGGCGAAAGAGGGGAGCGGTCTCCTTGTAGGCCTGCTCGATGCGGCCATTGCCGACATGATCGAGAAATTTGTTGGCCGCCTCCGCCGCCGGTTCGGTCGCCGCGAAGATCAGCCATATGAGCAGGCCGACGACCACGATGACACCTCCTGCGCCGGCCAGTACCCATTTCAGTGCCTTCATTGATCCGTCCTTTTTCGTCGGTCCATCGGGTGGCTAGAGGATCCCGGCCGACCTGCCGCATCGCCTGAAGGCATCCAACACTTCGTCGAGATCGGCCTCGGTATGCTCGGAAGATACGATGGTGCGCAGCCGCGAGGCATCCTCGGCCACGATAGGATATGCCACGGCGACCGCGAAGACACCCGCCGCCATCAACGCATCGCGAAGCGCCTTCGTATTGGCGGCGCCGCCGATGATGACCGGGATAAGCGGGGTCACGCTAACGCCAGTGTCGAAGCCGAGCGCGTTGAGCCCGGCGCGGAAATATGCGGCACGCGCCCATAGCCGCTCGATCCGCTCGGGTTCGGCCTCGATGATGTCGAGCGCTTTCAGGGCCGCTGCCGTGTCGGCCGGCGTCAGGGTGGAGGCGCTGAAGAACTGGGCGCGATGACGCTGTTCGAGCCAGCGAATGAGCTCGCGCGAGCCCGCGATATAGCCGCCCATGATGCCGAGCGCCTTGGACAGCGTGCCGACCTGGATCGCCACTCGGCCTTCGAGCCCGAAATGATCGACCGTGCCGCGTCCGCCCTTGCCGATTACGCCGACGGCATGTGCGTCGTCGACGTAAGCGAACGCACCGGCCGCCTCGGCCGCTTCGATCAGACCGGGCAGGGGGGCGATGTCGCCGTCCATCGAGAAGATCCCGTCGGTGACCAGCGCGATCCGCCGCGCGCCGCCGTCGGCGGCTGCGGCCAGCTTTGCATCGGCATCGCCGACATCGCCATGCGCGTAAACGTGCACCCTTGCCCGGCTCATGCGCGCGCTGTCGATCAGGCTGGCATGGTTGAGCGCGTCACTGACGATGGCGTCCGCCTCGCCGAGCAGCGCTGGGAAGATGCCGAGATTGGCGACATAGCCGGTCTGGGTCACCAACACCGCCTCCACGCCTTTGAAGGCGGCAAGCCGCGCCTCAAGCTCGTCGTGCAGGGGCAGGTTTCCGCAAGCGTTCCGCGCCGAGGCCACGCCCGCGCCATAGCGTGCGAGCGCGGCCGCTGCCGCTTCCTTCACCGCGGGATGGTTAGCGAGCCCGAGATAATTGTTCGCCGCCATGTTGATGACCGGCCGGCCGTCGAGGACGGTGCGCGGCTCTTGCGGCGCCTCCAGCGTCGGCCATTCCATGACGAGGCCGTCGGCCTCGAGCCTGGCGAGGTCGGCGGCCAGAAACTCAAGTGGGTTAGGCGTGGGCTGCGCGGCGGGCGGCATGAAACGGGCCTCTCACGAGACCCTGACGATTTCGCCGTTCTTCGTGCAGGACGCCTCGGCGAGCTTGACGAAATCCTCGGTGATCGCCTCGGGCTCGGGCAGCGTCATCGGGTCTTCGCCCGGCATCGCCTTGGCGCGCATGCCCGTGCGCGCCGTCGCCGGATCGAGGATGTTGGCGCGCACATTGGTTTTCTCATTCTCCGCCGCATAGATCTTGATCAGCATTTCCAGCGCCGCCTTGGAAACCGCATAGCCGCCCCAATAGGGGAAGACCTTCCCTGCCACGCCCGAGGTCACGAAGATCGCGCGGCCGGCTTCCGAGGCCTGCAGCAATGGATCGAGCGAGCGGATAAGTCGCCAGTTGGCGGTAAGGTTGGTCGCCATCACAGCGTCCCAGTCCTCGGGCTCGATATGGCCGACCGGCGAGAGCTCGCCCAGAATGCCGGCATTGCCGACCAGGACATCGAGCCGCCCGAAACGCTCGTAGAGCGCCGCGCCCATGCGGTCGATCGCCGCGTAGTCGGTGAGGTCGAGGGGCACCAGCGTGGCACTGTCCTCGTCATCCTTGATGCCGGTTGCAACGCGGACCGCGTCGTCGACTTCCTCCAGCCCGCCTTGGGTGCGCGCGACCAGCACCAGATGCGCGCCCTCGGCGGCGAAACGTTTGGCAACGGCGGCGCCAATGCCGCGCGAGGCACCGGTTACGAGCGCGATGCGTCCGGCGAGTCGGCCGCCCTCCGGCCCGGCACCCATGGGGTTCAGCTCACCTCTTCGAGCAGCGAAAGCTGCGAAGATACGGTACCTTCGTCGAGGTCCTGCAGACGCGTGGGATAATCGCCGGAGAAGCAGGCATCGCAGAATTGCGGGCTTTCGCTCACGCGCCGCTCCTCGCCCATTGCCCGGTAAAGCCCGTCCATCGAAATGAAGGCCAGCGAGTCGACGCCGATATGCTCGGCCATTTGCTGGACGTCGAGCTGCGAGGCGAGCAGTTCTCCGCGCGCCGGCGTGTCGATGCCATAGAAGCAGGAATGCCTGGTCGGTGGGCTGGAGATGCGCAGATGCACCTCCTTGGCGCCGGCGCTCCGCACCATCTCGACGATCTTGGTCGAGGTCGTCCCGCGCACAATCGAATCGTCGACGAGAATGACGCTCTTGCCTGCGATCTGGGCGCGGTTGGCGTTGTGCTTCAGGCGCACGCCGAGGTGACGGATCTGGTCGGTCGGCTCGATAAAGGTGCGCCCGACATAGTGATTGCGGATAATGCCGAGCTCGAACGGAATGCCCGCCTCGGCGGCGTAGCCGATCGCTGCCGGCACGCCGGAATCAGGCACCGGGATCACCACGTCGGCGGGAACCGGCGCCTCGCGGGCGAGCTCGCTGCCGATGCGTTTGCGCGCCTCATAGACATTGACGCCTTCGACGATGCTGTCGGGCCGCGAGAAATAGATGAACTCGAAGATGCAGAAGCGTTTCCGGCGCGGCGGGAAGGGACGCATGCTGTGCACCCCGTCCTGGTCGAGTACCACCATCTCGCCCGCCTCCACGTCGCGCACGAACTCCGCGCCCAGAATATCGAGGGCGCAGGTCTCCGATGCCAGGATGTACCCGTCGTCGAGCTTGCCGAGGACGAGCGGACGCACGCCCAGCGGGTCGCGCACCCCGATGACTTTCTTCCGGCTGATCAGCACGAAGGAGTAGGCGCCCTCGACCTGGCGCAGCGCCTCGATCACCCGGTCGACCAGGCGTTTGCCCCTGGAAGTGGCGATGAGCTGGATGATCACCTCGGTATCGGTGGTCGACTGGAAGAGATGGCCGCGCTCGACCAGATCGGTGCGCAGCGCCAGCGCGTTGGTGAGGTTGCCGTTATGCGCGACCGCCAGGCCGCCAAAGGCGAAATCGGCGAACAGCGGCTGTACGTTCCGCATCGCCGTATCGCCGGTGGTCGAATAGCGCGTGTGGCCGATCGCGAGCGAGCCGGGCAGCCGGCCGATCGTCTCGGCCGAGGTAAAGTTATCGCCGACATGGCCGCGCGCCTTCTGGGTGTGAAAGTGCTCGCCATCGAAGCTAACGATGCCGGCGGCTTCCTGCCCGCGATGCTGAAGCGCGTGGAGGCCCAGCGCGGTGTGCGCGGCCGCGTCATCGGAGCCGAAGATGCCGAAGACGGCGCATTCCTCGTGCAGCTTGTCGTCGTCGAAGGGATCGGTTGAAACCAATGTCGGATCGCCCATCGCTTGTGTCCTCAACTTCCTGTCGTGGCGCCGGTTGCGCCGGGCGTTTTGCGTAAGTCGGGTAGTTTGGGCAAATTGGGCAGCAGCTTCTTGATGGCGCCGTCCTTGTCGAACTGCTTGCCGGTGCGCCTGCCCAGTTCCTTGATGCCGACGTCGCTGCCTTTGAGGAAATCCTCCGGCACCACGCTCACCAACACTTGCGCGCCATAGGCCAGGACCGGGCGCGAGCGCGCCTCCTTGACCCAGACCGGCTGTTCGTCGGGCTTGTAGGCCCAGTTGAACAGCAGATATGCCAGGCTCAGCAGGACGAGACCGCGCAGGGCGCCAAAGACGAAGCCGAGCGAACGGTCAAGCGGCTTGAAGTCGGTATCGTGGATCTGCCTGGCGAGCCAGCCGCTGCCGATCGAGATGATGGTCAGCGTCGCCAGGAAGATGATCAGCGCCGCGCCCAGATCGGCCGCAAGCGTCACCGAGATGTATTTGCGGGCCAAAGGCTGCACATATGGGAATATGTACAGCGTTGCGAAGGCCGCGGCAATCCAGCCGGCAACCGAAAGCAGTTCGCGCACAATGCCGCGCGAGAAGGCCAATAGCGCGGAGATCACGACCACCGCGAGCACCCCGATATCGAGGGGGTTCATGGGCGCTCCGCTTCCATCGCGGTGCCGCGGGGGCCAAGACCCTCGTCGAAGCGCTCGACGAGTTCGCTCAAATGGCCGATCGGATGCAGTGTCAATGCCGCCTTGCCCCGCTTGCGTGAACCTGCACGTTTTGGCAACCACGCTTCGGTAAAGCCCAACTTCGCAGCCTCCTTGAGGCGGTTGTCGGTCTGGCTAACCGGTCGGATTTCGCCCGAAAGGCCGATCTCGCCGAACACCACCGAGCCCTGCGCCACGGGCCGGTTGGCGAGCGAGGAGATCAGCGCCGCCGCTACTGCGAGGTCGGCCGCCGGCTCCGAAATCCGCAAGCCGCCAGCGACGTTTAGGTACACATCCCGTCCAGCCAGCGCAAGGCCGCACCGCGCCTCCAGCACCGCCAGGATCATATGGAGCCGTCCAAGGTCCCAGCCGACCACCGCCCGGCGCGGCGTGGCGAAGGACGAGGGGGCGACAAGAGACTGTATTTCCACAAGAATTGGCCGCGTGCCCTCCATCCCGGCGAAAACCGCGGCGCCTGTCACCGGCTCGCCCAGCGCGTCGCGCTCGCCGAGAAAGAGTGAGGAGGGGTTGGAAACCTCCATCAGCCCGCCATCGGTCATCTCAAAGACGCCGATCTCGTCGGTCGGCCCAAAGCGGTTCTTGACCGCGCGCAGGATGCGGAACTGGTGGCCGCGCTCGCCCTCGAAGTAGAGCACGGTGTCGACCATGTGTTCGAGCACCCGGGGCCCCGCGATGGTGCCTTCCTTGGTGACGTGGCCGACCAGCACGACGACCGCGCCGCGCCGTTTGGCGGCCCGGATCAGCTCCTGGGCGCTGGCGCGCACCTGGGCTACGGTGCCGGGGGCCGATTCCAGCGTGTCGACATACATGGTCTGGATCGAATCGATCACCGCCAGCCCCGGCCCGTCGGCGGCATCGAGGGTCTCGGCGATATCGCGCACATTGGTTGCCGTGGCCAGCGCGACGGGCTTGTCGCCGACGCCCAGCCGCTGGGCGCGCAGGCGTATCTGGTCGGTCGCCTCCTCGCCGGACACGTAAGCGGTTGGCACCTGTCCGGTAAGCGCGGCGGCCACCTGCAGCAACAGCGTCGACTTGCCGATGCCCGGGTCGCCGCCCACCAGAATCGCCGAGCCTGGCACCAGCCCGCCGCCGGTGACCCGGTCGAACTCGGCGATGCCGCTGACCAGTCGCGCCGGGCCGGGGTCGCCTGCCGGCAGGTTCATGTCTTCGAATGCGAGCCGTCTGCCCTTGCCCGCGCCGAGCCCGCGCGGCACCGCCTCGCGCGGCGCTTCCTCGACGATCGCATTCCAGGCCCCGCAATCACCGCAGCGCCCGGCCCATTTTCCGTGGACGGCGCCGCAATCCTGGCAGACGAAGCGGGGCAGGGCCTTAGCCATGACCGATCAAATTCCACTGAACAACATCTCCCTCCCCCCTTGTGGGGGAGGGGTGGGGAGGGGGAAGCGGCCAACGAGTGGCATCCACTAGGGTGACCGAGGCGGTCGCCGAATTGTAACCCGCCTGCCGGCGGGGACCTCCCACCCTGACCCTCCCCCACAAGGGGGGAGGGGACCCGTTCAGTCCGAGGATAGGACTATGCATTTCCTTTACCGCCGCACCTGCATCTGAATCGGGCCCTCCGCGCTGCCGTGGATGAACTGCTCGACATACTCATTGCCGGAATGGTCGATGGTTGCGACCGGCCCGGTCCAGATGATCCGGCCCTCATGCAGCATGGCGACGCGGTCGGCGATGCGCCGGGCGCTGGTCATGTCGTGGGTGATCGAAAGCGCGGTTGCGCCGAGCTCGCGCACACATTCGACGATCAGCTTGTCGATCACATCGCCCATAATAGGGTCGAGGCCGGTGGTCGGCTCGTCGAAGAAGATGATTTCCGGATCGGTCGCGATGGCCCGGGCCAGGCCGACGCGCTTGCGCATGCCGCCGGAAAGCTCCGAGGGCCAGAGTTCGGCGACGTCAGACCCGAGGCCGACCTGGGCCAGCTTCTCCCCGGCCTTCTGGCGTGCCGCCTCACGCTCCATGCGCTTGCCCTGGATCAACCCGAAGGCGACGTTCTCCCAGACCTGCAGCGAATCGAACAGCGCCGCGCTCTGGAACAGCATGCCGATCTTGGCGTTGACGCGGTCGAGCGCGCGACCGGCGAGGCCGATCACCTCCTCGCCATCGACCTCGATGCTCCCGGCATCGGGCTCTACCAGGCCGAGCACGCATTTCAGTGCAACCGATTTGCCGACGCCCGAGCCGCCGATGATGACCACCGACTCGCCGACGCCGACGTCGAGATCGAGCCCTTGCAGCACTTTCTTCGGCCCAAAGGCGACGTCAACGCCGCGCATACAGATTTTTGGCCGGTCGCTCTTTGCCAAATCGGTGGCGCCCATTTCTCCCGCGTTGCTCATCCGACACCAAAGAATAGCGCGGTGATCAGGTAGTTGGCGCCGAGGATCAGGATCGAGGCGGAAACGACCGAGTTGGTTGTCGCGGCTCCCACGCCCTGCGCGCCGCCGCTGGAATGATAGCCGTGATAACAGCCCATCAGCGAGACGATGAAGCCGAAGACCGCGGCCTTTACCAGACCGGAGACGACGCCGAGCGTCTCCACGTAACGCCAGGTCTGGGCCAGATAGTTCGCCGCGTTGAAGTCGAGCTGATAGACGGCGATGAGGTAGCCGCCGAAGACGCCGATGATGTCGCCGACCAGCACCAGGATCGGCAACATCGTCAGCCCGGCGATCAGCCGCGGCGCGATCAGGTACTTGAAAGGGTTGGTCGACAGGGTCGACATCGCGTCGATTTGCTCGGTCACGCGCATGGTGGCGATCTCCGCCGCCATCGCCGCACCGATGCGGCCCGCCACCATCAGCCCGGCCAGCACCGGCGCCAGCTCGCGGGTGATCGCGAAGACGACGATGGTCGCCGTCGCCGATTCCGCATTCACGCTGGAGAAGCTCGAATTGGTCTGCAGCGCCAGCACCATGCCGGTGAAAATCGTCGTCAGCCCGACCACCGGCAGCGAGTAGTAGCCGATTTCGACCATTTGGCGCAGGACGAGGCGCGGATAGAGCGGCGGGCGCGCGCAATGCGAGGTGGCGCGCACCGTGAACAGGCTGAGCCGCCCGGTGGCGGCCAGGAAATTGAGGAACACCCGGCCAATGGGTTGCAGGATCGGCATGGGATCCGTCAGGCGCCGCCGCCGACATAGCGCCGGGCGTAGCGGGCGCCCAGGCTGGTCAGGATTTCGTAGCCCATGGTGCCGGCGTCGGCACCGATCGCGTCGACCGTGTAGCGCTCGCAGATCAACTCGACCATCGCGCCGGGATGGGCCACCGTATCCGGCACGCCGGTAACGTCGAGCGTGATCAGATCCATCGAGACGCGGCCGACCAGGGGGACTTTATGCCCGCCCAAAAAGGCGTGTCCCCGGCCACTCAGTGAACGAAGATAGCCATCCGCATAACCTACTGGTATTGTTGCGATTTTTGAGACCCCCGTGACCCGATGCGTGGCACCGTATCCAACGGTTCGGGGGCTGTCAATCGAGCGCAATTGCAGGATCGGCGCCTCCAGGCGCACCACGTGTTTCATGGCGTTTGCCGCACTCGGCTGCGGGTTGACGCCGTAGAGCGCAGCGCCCGGCCGCACCAGGTCGTAGCGGTAGTCGGGGCCAAGGAATATACCGGACGAATTGGCAAGGCTTGTGGGTGCCGAGGGCAGGCGCGCCCGCGCCGCCTCGAAACGCGCGTGTTGCTCGGCATTCAGCGGATGCGCCGGCTCTTCGGCGACGGCGAGGTGGCTCATCAGCCATTTGATTTCGATCCCGTCCAACAATGCCGGGTCGTCGGCGACCCGGTCGAGCTCGGTATCCGACAGCCCCAGCCGCGACATGCCGGTATCGATATGCAGGATGGCCGGAAGCCGCGTGCCGTCCTCGGTACCCTGCGCCGCCCAGGCCGCGATAGCCTGAAGGCTGTTCAGCACTGGCAACAACCGGTGTTCGGCGAACTCGGCCTCGGCGCCGGGCGCGGCGCCATTCAGAACCGCGATCGTTGCCTCGGGCGCCGCATCGCGGATCGCCAGCGCCTCGCCTAGATGGGCGACGAAGAAAGTCCTGCAG